>JAEAME010000019.1_pt1 | contig 284253 bp, 273 predicted proteins | sample 8958731 | NCBI WGS metagenome assembly JAEAME01 (sample SAMN16933194, study PRJNA681113) | bioreactor sludge metagenome | isolation source: anerobic bioreactor sludge (Control) | place: India:Bengaluru | collected 2018-10-24
TGACATTCCAAATCGGAGCTAACCCAACAACTGCTGAAAATGTAGCTTTAACAATCGGAAACATGGGCGCAACTGCTTTAACAGTTAATTCACTTACTGTAATAGATGTTGCAGGTGCTAATAGTGCAGTTGGTTTAATAGACACAGCAATAGATACAGTATCAAAACAACGTTCAGCACTAGGAGCTCTTCAAAACAGATTAGAGCATACAGTTAATAACTTAGGAGTAGCTGCTGAGAATTTAACAGCTGCTGAATCAAGAATTAGAGACGTTGATATGGCAAAAGAAATGATGGCATTCACTAAGAATAACATCCTTACTCAAGCTTCTCAAGCAATGCTTGCACAAGCTAATATGCAACCACAAGGCGTATTACAATTATTACAATAATTATAATATACTATAATAAAAAGCGAGGGCGCCTCGCTTTTTTTATTTTAGAACCGAACCTAATTAATAATAAAGTTATCAAGCTTTATATAATATATTCTCTAATTTTATAATTTCAGGATCGTTTGGATTTAAAGTTTTATATTCTGCTAAGATACTTTGAGCTTCATTTAAGTTATTTAACTCGATTAAGTCGTATATATTTTTCTTAACTGTTAAAGCAAGTATTTCAAACTCAGATAAGTTGTTAGAATCATCCTGTTCATCTGGAATAGTTACACTTTCTGTCAATAAAGATATAAGATCATTCATTGAATTGTTTGAGTCTAGGGCTTTTCTAAGTAATTTGATATAGTTTAGGGTATCGCTACTTTCTAAAGCGTAGTTTGCTTTTGAACAATAATATCCAAACTTTATATCATTAGGTAATAGATAAATATTATCATCATTAAAAATCTCCATATTATATGTATGACTAATATATGTTTCGAAATTTTGAATATATTTACTAAATATATTCATTAGAAGTTCTTTATCCTCATCCTTAGCATAATTTAGACTTATCTCATATATTGTTTTTAGGATATAGGCTTCATACGGGCTTGATGTCTCATGAGTATATGATGATAAAACATCAAAGAAGTCGTTATATTGTTTATATAATAAATCAAAAAGTAATGGTAAAATAGAAACATTAAGTGTATCTTTTATTAAGTCTAATGAGAGTTTATTTTTTAAGATATAATAAACAATATCATAATGATATACTTCTAATTTTTTCAATTGAGCAAGCAGTTCTATTATTAATTCTTCTACATCTTTAGGATTGCTTTTATACTTTTGTCTTAGAATCATGTATTTTATATATGGATCTTCTTGACTATCAAACTTTGAAAATAATGTTTCAATATTGTCTTTTTCATCGTTATTTTCATTTATAAATACTTCTATAGTTTTCTCTAAATTTTCTTTAAACTCCTTATTTTTTTCTATGTCTGAATAATAAAGATTTATTATATCATTATAATTATGTTTATATTTTGTTAACTCTAAATAATGTTTAAACAAAAGATCTTGATTTTCAATAAACTCACAACTTAAAGGTAGAATTTTATTAATTAAATCATATGCATAATTATACTGTTCTAATTTCATATATGAAGATATAACAAATAATGAAGCTTTATAATATGAAAGTTTATCTATGCTGAATATTGCTCTAGCATATATCTCTCTTGTAATAACTTTATTATCCATATATTTTTCATAATTTTCAACGTAATTGAGATAAGTTTCAACACTAGATTCATATTTATTGAGAGAAGTATATGCTTGAAGCATGAAAAAGTAGACATCTGTATCTGATGCTAAAGGATCCGATTTTGCTTTAAAATAGAGTTCAGATTCGTTTAGGGCATCAATATAACAGCCCATTCTAATATAGTGAGCAATTAGATTAATAGCAATTACACAATAGTAATTATTATTTTCTTTTATTGCTAACTCTTTTCCAATTTTATAATGTTTTAATGCTTCTTCTCTGTTTTTAGCAGTATCATGGAGCATGTATGCTTCGCCTAATTCTCTTCTTAGTTTTGAACTATCAGGTATAGTATCAAGTTGTTTTAGTAATAAATCAACATTTCTTTTTGATTTAGCTTTTGCTTGTTTTGGGTTAGGTAAAAGATATCCGTAATGTATAAATTCAGTTTTTGTTAAGTTTTTTACAGGTAAGATAAAAGGAAGTTGTTCATGAACAATTCCTGAGAATCTAATTTTGCCTGTCATTTTTCTCATTCTTGGTATTAAAACAGATGCAGAGGATGTTTTTTGGTAATTGTTATAATTGCTTATGAAATGAGCTGCAGACATATATTTTTTGTATTCTTTTGATTTAAAGAATTTTATTATTTCACTAGCATCCTTGAGGATTTCATCTGCATCAATAAACATGTACCACTCACCTTTAGCATGGTCAATAGTAACGTTTCTTGCAGCTGCAAAATCATTACACCACTCAAAGTAATGTATATTATTTGTATATTTTTTAGCAATTTCCACAGTTTTATCTGTTGAACCAGTATCGACAATAATTAACTCACTACGTAGATTATCTAAAATAGGTTTAATTGCAGTTAGACACTCATCTAAATATTTCTCTTCATTTTTAACTATCATTCCTATAGTTAGTATCATAATAATTTACATTCCTTTCTTTGCTAAGGGATTATTTGAGTTTAATATTAATATATATAAAAATATTCTTTTAATAATCTACAAAATATGATATTATTATAGCATAAATAATTGGTAATATCAAATTAAATCAAGGAATTATATTAAATTTATATTAGGAGGAATCTATGAAGGTTGTAATATTAGCTGGTGGCTTTGGAACCAGAATAAGTGAAGAATCTCATCTAAAACCAAAACCTATGATAGAAATTGGAGATAAGCCTATATTGTGGCATATAATGAAGTTATACTCGCATTATGGATACAATGACTTTATAATCTGCTGTGGCTATAAAGGATATATAATAAAAGAATACTTTGCAGATTATTACTTACGTTGTTCTGATGTAACTTTTGATTTTACAGATGATAATAAAATGATTATACATAATAATGCAGCAGAACCATGGAAGGTTACTCTAGTAGATACAGGTCTTAATACTCAAACTGGTGGAAGAATTAAAAGAATTCAAAAATATATTGGAAATGAAACATTTATGTTAACATATGGTGATGGTGTAAGTAATATAAATATAAGTGAATTAGTTAATTACCATTACTCTCTTAATAAATTTGCAACAATAACATCAATACAACCTGGTAGTAGGTATGGGGTTCTTGATTTAAATGAGAATAATTTAATAGAAAAGTTCTCAGAAAAATCTAAAGAAGATGGAGGTTGGATAAATGCAGGTTTTATGGTGCTAGAACCTGAAGTTTTTGATTACTTATCAGAAGATGAAGACTGTATTTTTGAAAGGAAGCCTCTTGAGGATTTAGCTAAAGATAAGCAGTTACAAGCATACAAGCACCATGATTTCTGGCAGTGCATGGATACTCAAAGAGATAAATGGAAATTAGAAGAGTTATGGGCTAGCGGAGAAGCACCATGGAAGGTATGGTAGTAAAAATATGAAAAGTTTTTATAAGAATAAAAATGTGCTTATTACAGGACATACAGGATTTAAAGGTGCTTGGTTATCACAAATTCTGCTTAATTTAGGTGCTAATGTATGTGGATATTCACTAGAACCAGCAGAAGAAATAAATTTATATAGTATATTTAATCTTAATAAAAATGCAAAATCAATAATATCTGATATTAGAGATTTAGATAAATTGAAAGTATCATTATCAGATTTTAAACCTGAAATAGTTTTTCACTTAGCAGCACAACCAATTGTAAGAGAATCTTATATAAATCCTGTATATACATATGAAACTAATGTTATGGGAACTGTTAATATACTAGAAGCAATTAGGGAATGTGAAAGTGTAAAATCAGCTGTTAATGTTACTACTGACAAAGTATATGAAAATAAAGAGATAAGTAAAGGATATATAGAGGAAGATAACTTGTGCGGATATGATCCATATTCTAACTCTAAATCTTGCTCTGAATTAGTTACTTATAGTTATAAAAAATCATTTTTTTATATGGAAGATGCACCAGCAATATCTACAGCAAGAGCAGGAAATGTAATAGGCGCTGGGGATTTTTCAAAAAATAGAATAATACCAGATTGTGTAAGAGCTGGTTATAATAATGATAGAATTGAAGTAAGAAGTCCTAATTCAATTAGACCATATCAATATGTTTTAGATTGCTTATATGGATATCTACTATTAGCAAAATTGCAGTATGATAAGAAAGACATATCTGGTAGTTATAATTTTGGACCAGATATAAATGATTGTGTGACAACAAAGGATTTAGTAGAAAAATTTTGTGCATCCTGGGGAAATAATTTAAATTATTATATAAAAACTGATAATATTGTTCATGAAAGCAATATATTAATGTTAGATAGCACAAAAGCACATACTAATTTAAATTGGAATCCTAAATATTGTATTGATGAATCTGTTAAGAGAACAGTAGAATTATATAAAATTATAAAGGAAAGAAACTTTGAAAACTATGCTAATACCCATATTATTAATTTTTTTAGTGAGCTTTAAATTTTAATCAATTATAAGTTAAGGAAAGGATATGCACCGATAATATGTTCAAGTGTATCAGAATATTTTATTTATTAGGTGTGAGGACATGATTATGCAAAAAGTCATAGTAACTGGAGCATCAGGTTTTATTGGTTTAGCCTTAACTAAACAATTATCTTTAAAGGGTTATGAGGTTTATGCTGTAATACGAAATGAAAATAAAAAGTATTTATTTGATAATCTTAGAAATGTAAGTATAATTACTTGTGATTTAAATAATATTGCAAAATTAAAACATGTTTTGATAGGTAATACATTCAAATATTTTTTTCATTTAGCCTGGGATGGTACATCTGGAAAGGATAGAGAAAATTATGAAAAGCAGTTAGCTAATGTTAGCTATACTTGTGAAGCAGTTAAATTAGCAAAAAGTATCAAATGTGAGAAGTTCATATATGCTGGAAGCTTAATGGAGTATGAAAGCATTAATTATATACCAATAAGCGGTTCAAAGCCTGCTTTAAATTATATTTATAGAACTGCTAAACTTACAGCACATTATATGGCAAAGTCTATAGCTGTTGATTTAGGCTTGAATTTTAGTGTTGGGATAGTATCTAATGCTTATGGTGAAGGGGAATTATCAGAGAGATTGATAAATTCAACTATAAGGAAAATGCTAAATGTTGAAAAGGTTTCCTTTACTGCTGGAGAACAGTTATATGATTTTTTATATATAACCGATGTTGCAAGTGCTTTTATAGCAATAGCAGAAGAAGGTAAACCATATGGAAATTATTATATAGGTAATAAGGTTCAAAGAAAGCTAAAAGAGTTTTTAATAGAGCTAAGAGATGTAGTAGATAAAAATATTGATTTAGGATTAGGTGAGATTCCTTTTAATGGAGTAAGCCTAAACTATACAGAATTTGACACTAAAAATCTTTATGAAGATACAAGTTTTGAATGTAAAGTTTCTTTTAAAGAAGGTATAAGTAAAACATTAAATTGGATAAAATATGGAGAATAATATGATAAATGATATTAATTATTTTGAAGGTATGAATGAAGAGCAAGCTAGGAAACAAATATTAGAGCTTGTAGATAATTACTGTAGAAAATATCATAATGTAAATACTGAGTTTGTAGAAGGCCAAAAAATACCTTATGCAGAAAGAGTTTATGATCATCAAGAAATGTGCAATCTTGTGGATTCTTCATTAGAATTTTGGTTAACAAGTGGTAAATATACAAAAGAATTTGAAGAAAAATTCTCAAGAGTATTTAATGTAAAATATTGTTGTTTGGTAAACTCTGGTTCTTCAGCTAATCTTCTTGCTTTTATGGCTCTAACATCACCACTTTTAGGTGATAGAGCAATCAAACATTCTGATGAAGTTATTACTGTAGCTTGTGGATTTCCAACTACGGTATCACCTATAATACAATTTGGAGCAGTTCCAGCGTTTGTAGACGTAACAATCCCAGAGTATAATATTGATGTTAGTATGTTAGAAAAAGCATTATCTAAAAAAACAAAGGCTGTTATGCTAGCACACACATTAGGTAATCCTTTTGATTTGTGTACAATTAAAGAGTTTTGTGATAAAAATAATCTTTGGCTAATAGAAGATAATTGTGATGCTTTAGGTTCTAAATATATTATTGATGGTGAGGAAAAGTATACAGGTACAATAGGAGATATTGGTACATCAAGTTTTTACCCACCACATCACATGACAATGGGTGAAGGAGGAGCAGTGTATACTAGCAATCCTCTACTACATAAAATAATTCTTTCCATGAGAGATTGGGGAAGAGATTGCGTGTGTTCTTCAGGTATGGATAATTTATGTAAACATAGATTTGATAAACAATATTCAGAATTGCCATTTGGTTATGACCATAAATATGTTTATTCACATTTTGGTTATAATTTAAAGGCTACAGACATGCAAGCTGCTATAGGTGTAGCTCAATTAGATAAGCTTGAAGATTTTACAAGAAAAAGAGTAAATAACTTTAATAAGTTATTTGATGGATTATATGACTTGCAAGAAAAATTGATACTGCCTAGTTTCGATAAAAAATCAATACCTAGTTGGTTTGGTTTTTTAATTACCTGTAAAGAAGAAGGAATTAGGAATAAGATTGTTAACTATTTAGAGGATAAAAAAATACAAACTAGGATGTTGTTTTCTGGTAATATAATTAAGCATCCATGTTTTGATAGCATAAGAAACGATAAATCTAGTTATAGAATCGTTGGAGAATTAAAAAACACTGATTTTATTATGAACAATACTTTTTGGGTAGGAGTTTATCCTGGAATGGATGACTTGAAAATTGAATATATGATACGTTCAATAAAGGAAGCAATATACCGATAAGGAGATATCATGCAAAATTTTAGTATTGAAAAAACTGATATAGAGGATTTAGTATTGATAAATCCATTTATATACAACGATCAAAGAGGCTTTTTTATTAAAAACTTTGAAAAAAACATATTTAGAGAAAATGATATAGGTTTTGGTATAAGTGAATCATTTACATCAAAGTCAACACGAGGAGTTATAAGAGGATTGCATTTCCAAGAGAACGATCCACAGGCTAAACTGATAAGTGTTAGTATTGGGACAATTCATGATGTAGTTGTTGACTTAAGAAAAAATTCAAAAACTTATGGTCTTTGGAGAGGGTTTGAGTTAAGTGAGCATAATAATAAAGTTCTATATGTTCCAAGAGGTTTTGCTCATGGATTTATTACATTGTCCAATATAGCTATAGTTTCATATTTTTGTGATGGAGAATATAAAAAAGAATATGATAGTGGTATAGTTTGGAATGATAGTGATTTAAATATTGATTGGAAACTTGAAACAGTAGGTGGTGCAGATAGAATTATCATATCTGAAAAAGATAAAAAATTACAAACATTTAGAGATTTTAAAGGATTTAATTGATATTGATATTGATTTAGAATTCCAAATTAGTAATATTCTATTAAATATATGAAAGGAATATGTTATATGATAAATGATAACTGTATTATTATAAATACTGATAATTGTGAGGTTCCAAAAGAAGGTGGAAGCATCTATGAGTCAAGAAAAAATGTTGCTGAACTTTCAAATATAAACAATGAATCATTGGTTAGTATCTTAGTTGTTGCTTACAATAGAATAGAGAAAACCAAGAATTGTGTTGAAAGTATTTTGAAATATACATCTGATGTTAATTATGAATTGATTTTAGTTGACAATGGTTCAAATGACGGAACATTAGAATATTTTAAATCTATTTGTTATGATAATAAAAAAATTATACATATTACTAAAAATTTACAATTATCTTTTGGAGTATTACAAGGAACTAAATATTGCAGTGGTATGTATATTGCTTTTTTAAATAACGATATGATTGTTACACATAACTGGTTATCTAATATAATGGAGTGCTTCTATTCTGATGAGAGAATAGGTATGGTTTGCACTACATCTTCTAATGTGAGCAATTTTCAAGATGCAGGTATAGGATTTAGTAGCTTAGAAGAAATGCAAGAGAAAGCAAAACAATATAATATATCAGATCCACGAAAATGGCATGAAAGACTTAGATTAATAACATGTGGTACAGTTTATAAAAGAGAATGTATTGAAATTTGTGGTAATTGGGATTATGGATTTTTTCATGATTTTGCAGATGATGATCTAACTTTTAGAATTAGACGAGCAGGTTATAAAACTATTCTATGTAAAGATGTTTTTGTACATCACGACCATAACTTTAATAATATGGATAGTAAAGTAGCTCAAAAATATAAGGAATCAATAAAAATTGGCCGTGAAAATTTTAAAGAAAAATATTTTGGATTAGATGCATGGGAAGATACGACAAACTATGAAAATAATATGATAGCTTTAATAAATGATCCTAGTCATAGTTCTATAAATGTTCTTGGGATTGATGTTAAATGTGGAATCCCAATACTTGAGGCTAAAAATAAATTGAAGAATTATAATATATTTGATACATATTTAAATTCTTATACTGAAAATGCAAAGTACTATATAGATTTAAAGACAATATGCGAAGGTGCAGTTTTTTGTGATAGAATAGATTTTATATCAGAATATTTTGTTGATGAGAGTTTTGATTATATAATACTAGGAAAATCTATTAATCTTTATAAAGATCCATACAAAGTGTTAACAGATATTTTAAAGATGATAAACAAAAATGGACAAGTCATATTGAAATTAAGAAACACAGAAGATGCTTATGTTTTTGATGATTTTGTAAAGTTAATTTCGAATTTAGACTATAGAGTTGACAAAGTGGCTTATGAACTACATAGCTTTACTGAAGAATCACGGAATACTATTAATCAGTTTTGCAAAGAAAATAATGTTGATGAAGATGCTTATTATAAATTGGTGACAAAAGATTATATATTAAGCATTGTTAAAAATAACTGAGAATTTCTAAAGTATATTCTAGATTATCCGATATAACTAGTGTATATAGAAATGATTATACTAATAATATATGAGTGTTTATTGTTGTTATAGAATATATTAAAAGGACGAGTTAAGATGAAAGCAAACAAAGAAGAATCAAATAGATTATTTAAAGGAATAATTTTAGCTGGTGGAACGGGAAGCAGGCTATACCCGATGACAAAAGCTATTAATAAACAATTGCTTCCTATATATGATAAACCATTAATATATTATCCATTATCTGTTCTAATGTTAGCTGGAATTAGAGACATTTTAATGATAACTAGACCAGAAGATAAAAGTTCCTTTGAAAGACTATTTGGAGATGGAAAGAAACTTGGCTTAAATATAGAATACAAAGTTCAAGAACGACCAAATGGAATAGCTGAAGCCTTTATTATTGCAGAGGATTTTATTGGCGACGATAACGTTTGTTTAGTGCTTGGTGACAATCTGTTCTATGGAGGACAGTTGACTCAATATTTACATGATGCTATGAATATAGATAAAGGAGAGGCTTGTATTTTTGGATATCCTGTTGCTAATCCATCAGATTATGGTGTTATAGGTTTTGATAGTAACTATAAAGTAACTAGCATAGAAGAAAAACCTAAAAAGCCAAAATCAAAGTATGCAGTTCCAGGAATTTATTTTTATTCAAGTGAGATTTCAAATGTAGCAAAGCAAATTAAACCTTCTGCGCGAGGTGAATTGGAGATTAGCACAGTAAATCAGCTTTATCTTCAAAGGAAAAAATTAAACACAATTTTATTAGGACGTGGTATTGCCTGGCTAGATACAGGTACACCAGAGGGAATACTGAGTGCAAGCTCATATATAGAAGCTATTCAAAACAGACAAGGACTTTATGTATCTTGTATAGAAGAAATAGCATGGCGCAAAGGCTTTATAACAAAGAATGAGTTTAAAGAATTAGGCAATGATATGAAATTTACCAATTATGGCAAGTATATATTAGGTCTATGTGAGGAGGAAGTTTATGAATAATAACTTCAATGCTGATGATAAAATAATGAAATATTTAGATAAACTAAATTACTTTTTTAATGGGCATAAAACTTTAATAGTAACTGAACTTGATTTAACTAATAAATGTAATAATCGTTGCCCTGGTTGCTGTGGTGTTAATGAAAACAGAGCAGAACTTAATAAAGACCAAATAGATAAAATAATTGAAAATCTAAAAAGTATGGATAACAAAGGTGTTATTTTATCTGGTGGAGGAGAGCCACTTATAAGCCCATATTTTAAATATGCAATAAATGAGTTAAGAAAAAATGGTATAAAAATTGGAGTTAATTCAAATGGATTAGCTCTTGATGAGGATAAAGCTAAAACAATTATTGAGAATTGTGAATATTTCAGAATTAGTCTAGATGCAGCAACACCTGAAATGTATAAAAAAACACATGGTATGAGTTCTGAAAGCTTTAATAAGGTCCTAGAAAATTGTAAAATGTTTTCGAATATGAAAAAGGAGCTTGGCTCTAATATAAGTTATGGTATTGGCTTTTTAACAAATAGTAACACTGCACATGAGATGGAGAAGTTTGTGATATTATGCAAAGAAGCAGGCGCTGATTTTGCACAATTTAGACCATTTACAGGTGATATGACTGATGTGACTGATGAATATATAAGATTGAAACAAATTTATGATGACAATAGCTTTAGTGTTAAAGCTTCATTGCAAAAATATAGGGAAATGAATACTAAGGGCAGTAGAAATTATAGCAAATGTAGAGGAATGTTTTTTTCAACAGTTATAACCGCAGATGCTAAAGTTTATTCTTGCTTGCATAATCGTCAAAATGAAGATCATTTACTAGGAGATTTAAGTAAACAAAGCCTAGAAGATATTTTTAGATCACCACGAATTAGAGAGGTATATGAATATATAGACTGTGCTAAATGTCCTATGTTGTGTAGAAATGATGTGTTTAATAGAACGTTAAATGTATTAGACCTTGATGTAAATCATATTGAATTTTTATAGAAGCCATATTAAAAAGACATTTTTATCCTTAAACAAAACATAAGAAAAGAGTTGAAGGTTGAAAGAAAGTATGAATAAAGAGAGGATAAGTACCGATGCCCATGCTATATGTTTAGTCTCTCCTTTTGGGCGAGACTGGGATTATTGTGAAATCGGTGCATGGGTATAAAAATGAAAAATGTTAAATTATTAAAATTAAACTGTATATCGGATGATAGAGGAAGCTTAACTCCAATTGAGGCGTGTAAGGATATACCATTTGAAATAAAAAGAGTGTATTATATTACAGATGTTCCTGAAAATTCAATACGCGGAGGACATGCTCATAAATCTTTAGAGCAAGTTATTATTTGTTTAAATGGTTCTGTAACAATAAAACTAGATAATGGGCAAGAAAAAGAAACATTTATACTTGATAAAAATAATACAGCTTTATACTTGAATTCGCATGTTTGGTGCGACATGTATAATTTTAAAAGTGGAACAGTGTTGTTGGTTTTAGTACCTGAATATTATGATAAGTCTGATTATATAAGTAATTATAATGAATTCTTTGAGATTAGTAGTAAGGAGTAGCTTATGAAAATAAGTTTTAATGTGTTAGATAGACAATATAATAAATATAAAATTGAATATGACGAAGCTGTTCAAAGAGTTCTAGGCTCTGGGATGTATATACTTGGAAACGAAGTAAAATCCTTTGAAAAGAATTTTTCAGATTATATTGGTTCTAGGTATTGCGTCGGACTTAATTCGGGTTTAGATGCACTTATTTTAGCATTCAGAGCTTTAGAAATAGGTGCAAACGATGAAGTTATTGTTCCTGCTAATACTTATATAGCATCAGTCTTAGGAGTAACTGAAAATGGAGCAATTCCAATATTTGTTGAGCCTGATGAATATTACAACTTAGATCCAAGCAAAATAGAAGAAGCTATAACCAGTAGAACAAAGGCTATATTAGCAGTACATCTATATGGAAATCCTGCTGATATGAATAAAATTAAAGATATTGCTGATAGACATGGTTTGTATTTGATAGAGGATTGTGCACAATCACACGGCGCAAATATAGGTGGCAAAATGACTGGGACTTTTGGACATATTGGATGTTTTAGCTTTTTTCCTACTAAAAATCTTGGGGCTTTTGGAGATGCAGGAGCAATTGTTACTGATGATGAGGATTTAAGTGAAAAAATTAAAATATTAAGAAATTATGGTAGTAAGATAAGATATTATAATGATATACTTGGTGTTAATTCTAGATTGGATGAGCTGCAAGCTGCACTTTTAGATGTAAAATTGAAGCATTTAGATGAGTTAAATGATGAAAGAAGAGCTATAGCTTATAAGTATCTAAGTGGAATAACAAATCCTTTTGTATATTTGCCTGAATTAAGAGATAAATTTTTCAATGTGTGGCATTTGTTCATTATAAGAACGGATTATAGAGATAAATTAGCTGAGTATCTGAGTGCAAATGATATACAAACATTGATACATTATCCTGTACCGCCTTATTTAGCAAAATGTTATAAGCAGCTTGGATATAAAAGTGGTAGTTTTCCTATCACAGAAGCTTATGCTTCACAGGTGTTGAGTATACCTATGTATAACGGTATGCTTGATGAAGAAATAGAGTATGTGATAAAAACTATTAATAATTGGAAGCTTTAATGGGAGATAATTATGATAAATAGTGAGAATGAAGTAATAGATAGCATATTTGAGTTAATGTCAACAGGTTTTGAAGCTTGTGATTATATAAGCAATCAATTAAACAATAATTCATCAAATAATGTGATAGAGCTTTTACTAAACTTAAATAATATGTTGAATAGCATTTTAGATAATATTCTTAAGTTTGAATTAAAACATAATTTTATAAAAAATATAATTTTAAATATTTATGACTACATAGATAAAATAATAGATCACATAAAACTTGGAAATATTAAAAAAGCCCAAATAGATTTTGATTTTGTATTATATGGTTTATATTGTAGATTAAATGAGGAACTATACATTAATTTAATAGTGCTTAATAATGATGATGCTTTTAGAAATCATTATGATGAAGAGTTTACTTGGCTTGATGAAATTAGAAGAACTAATGGGGAAGTAATAAAAGAAAAGAACAAAAGGGATTATAAGTACAAGGTGAGTATCTATGTTCCTGTTTACAATAGTAAAGAATATACAAAAGAATGTATAGAATCTATATATAAATACACTGAAGGTATAGGAACAAAGTATGAGCTTATTATAAGATCAGATGGTTCTACTGATGGAGTAAATGAATATCTAGAAACCTTAGATATTGATAAAAAGCTAATATTTAAACATAATCTTAGACTAGGATATGAAATTAGTTATGCGATTGAGGGAGAATATGTTGTTAATGTCTCAAATGATGTAGTTGTGACAAATAATTGGCTTGATAACTTACTTAAATGTATTGAAAGTGATGAAAAAATTGGAATGGTAGTTCCGACTACAAATCAATTGACTAACTTTCAAACAATACCCGTAGAATATAGCAATATGAAGGAAATGCAAGAGTTTGCATGCAAATACAATGTTTCGGATAGTTTGAAGTGGGTAGAAAGAGAAAAACTAATAAATTTTGTATCAATAGTTAGAACTGATTTAGATATAAGAGAAGATTTAGCTATGACATATGGACACTTCGCCGATGACGATATTTGCCTTCGCGTGAGGAGGGCAGGATATAAGCTTATCAATGCTAAGGATACCTTTGTCCATCATTATGGAAGTGCTTCATACGCTGCAATCGCAGGTGAAAGCTATGTAATTATGGAAGCACATTTAATAAAAAAACATGGATTTTCTACTTGGGGATTAAATAGTGCGAACATAAATGTAGAAGAATGGATAGATTCAAACTACACAAAAAAAGAGAATATCAATGTACTATATATAGGCGATGATTTGGGAAAGACAGCACTCTCTGTTAAAGAGAACTTAAAATTTGGAGGGGCAAAAAATATAGATTTATATGGTGCTCTTTATAGTGAAAAGTATTTACCATATTTACAGGCTTCATATAAAGAGTCTGTATTATTTGATAATATAAAGCAGATATCTCATATTAAAATGGATTATATTATAATATCGAATTTAGGAGATCTAGGAATTAATTATATTAATAAGCTTTATGATTTAAAGCAATTGCTAAATGATAATGGAAAATTATTCTTCTATGTTGATAATATTATGTATCTTAGAAACATAATTGCATCCTTCAATGGGTTAATTATTGAAGAATATGCGTCTCCTGAAAACAGTGATTCTTCTAGATTTTGCTATTTTAATGTTGATAGGTTGTATAGAGAGATTGATAAAAAATTTAAAATTGAAAATGTATATAACTTTATATATGATTATAATAATGATGCACTAGAATTGTTAGTGAATTACATTAGTAATATATCTTGTATAGATAAGAATTGTTTTATCAAAAATCAAAATATAATTAATTACGTATTTCAAATATCGTGATGCTGTTTAAGTAGAAGCTAAGCTTATATTTGTTTATGTTCGTGATATTATTGTTGGAGGTATAATTGTTAAGTAGAACAATAGAAGCTTATAAATGTAAGTTAGTGGAAATAGAAGAAAAGTATTTTGAAAGCATAATAAGTTGGAGAAATGATCCAAGTATTAACAAATATCTCAATCAACCATTTAAACTAACTTTAGAGCTACAGAGGAAATGGTATGAAAATTATATAAAGGATGATACTCAGATATTATATGTAATTTTAAATGAAAATGATGAAGCTGTTGGAACTACTGGATATACTAATATTGATTACTTTGGTAGAACAGCAGTTACAGGAAGATTTATAATCGATCATAATTATAGAAGTACCGATATTATTTTAAACTATAGTGTTGCTTTAGCAGAAGAGGCATATAAGAATTTTGATTATATTTATTCACACATAATAGTTGATAATGTAAGAGCTATTAGAACTAATATAAAAAATGGTGCGAGATTAAATGATAACCCAAAGTACCCTGAGTTGTGTACAAATGACAAGTTTATTATGAATGAGTATGTTTCAATAAAAGAAGATTTTTATAACAGCTCAAATTATAAATTATATCTAAAACTCAGGGAAATTGATAAAAGGAATAATAAATAAAATTTAAAATCACAAATTACAAAAAATAAAATATAATATAAATTTTATAAAGGAGAAAACAAATGGAAAATAAGAGAAAATTAGAATTATTAGAAGAAATGTTTGAATTAGATGAGGACACATTAAAAGAAGATACCTTACTAGATGAAATTGAAGAATGGGATTCTGTTGCAGCATTATCTCTTATAGTTTTATTAGATGAAGAATTTGATAAAACTATAACAGGTAAACAGATAAAAGAATTTAAAACTATAGGTGATATATTGAAATTTATGGATTAAGGAGCTTGCTTGTTAAAGTGAAAAACATAGTAGATTTAACAGGGAAAAAAATAATGGTTACAGGTGCTTCTTCTGGTATTGGAAGACAAATCTGCATACTATTAAGTCAGCTTGGTGTAAATGTTGCACTAGTTGCTCGGAATGAAGCCGAGCTACAAAAAACAGTTTTAAGCATGGATAAGGGAAATCACAGTTGCTTTATATGCGATTTATCTGATATGAATAAAATAGGTGGTTTAGTAAAGCAAATAGTTGATTTTGATGGAGTTAAGCTTGATGGTTATGTCCATTCTGCTGGGGTTATGCCTTTATTACCTCTTAAAAATTTAAGCTACAAGCTTATGGATGAAGTTATGAGGGTTAATTATTATTCATTTATTGAGCTAGTAAAGCAATATTCTATGAAGTCATGCTCTAATGGAGGAAATATAGTTGCTATATCTTCCATAGCAGCATCTTATGGTGCTAAATGTCAAACTATATATGCAGCAAGCAAGGCGGCTCTTGACATATCAGTAGCTTCGTTATCTAAAGAGTTATATAGAAAAGGTATTAGATTAAATAGTATTAGACCAGGACTTATCGGAACAGATAAAGTAATAAGAGATGCAGATGATACTACAGAAGGTGGTATTAAAAAATTATCTGAAAAACAGCTTTTAGGACTTGGTAAGCCTGAAGATGTAGCTAATGTGATTGCTTTTTTACTTAGTGAGGCTTCATCTTTTATAGTAGGTGCTACTATAGATGTTAGTGGTGGAATATTTTTATAAAACAGGAGTTATTTATGGCATATGATATAATTAATAATGTAAAGATATCTGGAATATCTTGTTGTGTACCAGATAACAGAATAGATTCTCATGATTATCATGAAAAGATGAGTGAAGATGAGATAATAAAATTTATAAATTCAACAGGAATTAAGCAGACATATAAGTCTAAAAATCGTGATATGACAACATCTGATATGTGTTGTGAAGCAGCTAATAATCTGTTTAAAAAATTAAATATTGATAGAAAATCTATTGATGCTTTAATTTTTATAACTCAATCTTCAGATTATATTTGTCCAGCTACAGCTTGTGTGTTGCAATATAGACTTGATTTATCAAATGAATGCATCGCATATGATATAAATCTTGGTTGCTCAGGTTATATATATGGTTTACATTTAGCTGCAACCTATTTGAGAAGCGATACAATAAAAAGAGTTTTATTGCTTTGTGGAGAAACTCAATTTGGTATTGCTCCTGATGATATATCATCAGATATGCTATTTGGAGAAGCAGGCACAGCTACACTTTTGGAAAAAGCTGAAAAAACTGATATGAAATTTTTATTAAGAACCATTGGAGAAGGCTATAGACATATTATAAGACCTGATGGAGGATGCAGAAGAAGAACTGGTGATAATATATATATGAACATGAGTGGGACTGATGTTTTTACATTTACTATAAAGGAAGTGCCAAAGCTATTTAAGGATTTTTACAATGAATTTAAATTATCAAATGATGATTTTGATTTGTGTGTATTACATCAAGCTAATAAGATGATTATAGATAATATTGTTAGAAAAATTAAAATGCCTTCCGATAAAGTGCCTATATCCTTGGACTTGTATGGAAATCCAAGTTCAGCATCTATACCTATTACAATATGTGACTATATTGAAAGAAATAATATTAATAATGATAAAATAAATATTATAGCTTCAGGTTATGGAATAGGGCTATCATTGGGTGTAAGTAATTTTTATATTGATAGTAAGGTATGTTTACCTATAATAAGATCCGATAATGTATGGGATGACAATTTATAGTCGGAGGAATTATGGAAAATATGATAGATCTATTTGAAAAGAAGATTATCGTAACTGGTGCTTCATCTGGGATTGGAAGACAGGTTTGTATTTCACTTAGCAGAATAGGTGCTAGAATAGTGCTGCTTGGACGTAATGGGATTGAGCTAAAAAATACATTAGATATGATGGATAATGCAGATAAACATAAATGCTATGCATATGATCTTGAAAATATTGATGGTATTAAAGAATTAGTTCAAAACATAGTAGCTTATGATAATATCAAACTAGATGGCTTAGTGCATTGTGCAGGGATGGTAAATATTGTACCAATAAAACTTATAAATTATAAGATTTTTGATTCTATTATGAGGATTAATTATTACTCATTTATTGAATTAGTTAAAAACTTTTCCCTAAAAAAAATATCTAATGCTGGCAGCATTGTTGCTATATCTTCTGTAGCTATTGATGAAGGACATGCATGTAACACCTTATATGCTGCAAGTAAAGCTGCTTTAGATTCTTCTATTAGAGTATTAGCACAAGAGTTAGTTGATAAGAATATTAGAATAAATAGCATAAGACCAGGGGTAGTTCTAACAAAAATGACTATGCAATATGATTCTATGTCAGGTATGAGTGATTATCTCACTAAGCAGGAAGAAAAACAACTCTTAGGATTGGTAGAACCAAATGATATTGCTAATATGGTATGTTTTTTATTAAGTAGTGCTTCAAAAGCTATTACTGGAAGACATTTCTATGTAGATGGTGGAAGATTATCTTAATATATAAACAAATATATATAATTACTAAACATAATTTTATTGAGTAAAGAAAGGAATTAGAATAATCATGACTAATTTAGAAAAATATAATAATATTTTTATTGAAACTTTAGAGATAACAGAAAAAGATTTAGAAGAGCTTGTATATCAATCTGTTCCTGCTTGGGACTCTATAGGACATATGACTTTGATGTCAGTTATAGAGGATAGCTTTGATTTAATGATGGATACAGATGATATAATTGATTTTTCAGGATATCAAAAAGGCAAGGAGATATTAAAAAAGTATGGAATCGAATTATATTAAAGAAAGCTTTAGCTTAGATTATAATGGTATTTTAGAATATCAAAAAAATAGATATCCCATGCTAATGATTGATTATGTTGATGAAGTGATTCCGGGTAAAAGCGCAAAGGGATATAAAAATCTAACTGCTAATGACTGGTTTTTTAAGGATCATTTTCCTGGAGACCCCATTATGCAAGGTTCACTTCAAATTGACGCTTTAGTTCAAATGTTCATTTTAACGTTCCTTACTCTACCTGGCAATAAAGGCTTAGCAACTAATTTTATAGAAATAAGCAATGCCAAGTTTAAGAAAAAGATAGTTCCGGGAGATAAATTAGTAATCGTTGCTGAGCTTAAATCATTTAAAAGAGGTATAGCTAAAGGTTCTTCTATAGGCTACGTTAATGATGAAGTAGCATGCAGTGCAGAGTTTATTGTTGCTGTACCTAGTATTTTAAAACAAATATTACCGAAATAACTAGTGTGGAGGTGTCATATGACTGCTTTTGTTTTGAGAGATGGAACACAAATAAGTACTTCTAGAGAGCCTTATATTATTGCAGAAATGAATACAAGTCATAATGGAAACATAGAAACTGCAAAGAAGATGATAGATGAGGCAGTTTGGGCAGGCTGCTCCTGTGTTAAGTTTCAATCTTGGACAGCTGAAACACTATACTCTAAAAACTATTATGATGAAAACCCAATGGCAAAAAGAATTATTAAAAAGTTCTCTTTTTCTCCTGAACAGCTAAAAGAGCTGTCCCAATATAGTAAAGAAAAGGGTATACATTTTTCATCAACTCCCTACTCAACTGATGAGGTTGATTTTTTGCTTGATGAGTGTAATGTAGCTTTTATAAAAGTATCTTCAATGGAAATAAACAATTATCCATATTTAGAGTATATAGCAAGCAAAAATGCTCCTATAATTCTATCAACTGGTATGGCTGATTTAGATGAGATCAAAAAAGCAGTGAATATTATTGAAAGTGCAGGCAATAAAAATATTTGTCTATTACATTGTGTTTCAATTTACCCAGCAAAGATTGAAACAATTAACTTGAATAATATAGTTGAGTTAGGAAAAGAGTTTAAGGATTATATTATAGGATTTTCTGATCATACTATTGGTATAGAAATTCCTATAGCTTCAGTTGCTTTAGGGGCATCTGTAATTGAAAAGCACTTTACCTTAGATAAGTCTAAGATTGGTATGGATAATCAAATGGCTACAGAACCACGAGAAATGTATGAAATGGTAAGAATGTGCAAAAATGTTTTCGAATCTTTAGGTAGTTTTAATAGGATAGTGCTACCAGAAGAATTAGAGCAAAGGAAGAAAATGCGAAGAAGTATAGTTGCGAAGAGAAAATTAGAAAAGGATTATGTACTGACGGAACATGATATTGACTCAAAGCGACCAGGAGTGGGCATAGCTCCAGATAAAATAGATAGCTTGATTGGAAAAAAACTTAAAAGAGACATAGAGTATGACGAGTTAATATTTGAAGAAGATGTTGAATAAGCTGAGGTGAATAGCATGTATTTTTTTGATAAGTTATCAGAGTTTGGTGAAAATGTAGCCTTGATAGATGGAGATGAGATAGTTACATATTCTCAATTAGTAAAGGAAGCAGATAGAATTAGCGAGAAAACTGATTCAAGAAAGCTTGTTTTTTGTGTTGTTGGAAATAATTTAGCTTCAGTTATTGCTTATATTGGGTTCCTTAGAAAAAGAGTAGTTGTAGTGCTTATCAATAAACAGATTAATAAAGATTTGTTTAATGAGTTATATAATAAGTATAAGCCTCAGTATCTTTGGTGTCCTAATAATTTTTCGTTTGACTACGATCAAATATTTAGTTTTAGAGAATATGTATTATATAAAACAAATAACAAGCATGAAAGTGAAATATATTTAGAATTAGCAGTTTTACTCACTACTTCTGGAAGTACAGGTAGTCCTAAATTAGTAAAACAGAGCTATAAAAATATTGAATCCAATACAAGTAGTATAGTTGAGTATTTAGAAATGTGTGGAGATGATAAAGTAATCACAACCTTGCCCTTGAGTTATACTTATGGCTTATCATTGATTCAAACTCATTTATTTACTGGGGCTTGTATTGTATTAAATAATTATACATTTATGCAAAAAGAGTTTTGGACATTACTTAAAGAAAGAAAAATTACTAATTTTGCTGGTGTTCCTTATTCATATGAAATTTTAAATAAATTAAGATTTTTGAATATGGATTTGCCAGATATAAAATATTTGACACAAGCTGGTGGAGCACTTGGCAAAGGGTTGCACCATAAATTTGCAGATGGAATGAAAAAACATGGTAAGAAATTTATAGTCATGTATGGTGCTACAGAAGCGACTGCTAGAATGAGCTATGTTCCATCGGATATGTCGATTGAAAAATCCGGAAGTATAGGAATAGCAATCCCAGGTGGAAGATTTGAGATAATTGATGTTGATGGAAGTGTAATAAATAAAACCTTAAAGCCAGGTGAGCTTATATATTATGGAGATAATGTAACTTTAGGATATGCTGAATCTTATGATGATTTGGTGTTAGGTGATGAAAGACAAGGGCGTTTAGAAACTGGTGATATTGCATATATTGACCTTGATGGGTATTATTATGTTGTAGGAAGAAAAAAGAGGTTTTTGAAAATATATGGAAATAGAATTAATCTAGCTGAGATAGAGAGCTTATTAAAGCTAAAGGGCTATGAAACTGCGTGCGTTGGAGAAGATGACCATATGAGGATTTATACAACAAGTAAAAACATAAAAGAAGTACATAGGTTAATAGTTGAAATTACTGGTTTAAACACAGTTGCATTTAAAGTAATTGAAATTGAAAACATACCACGAAATGATTCAGGTAAAATACTGTATTCGGAGTTGGAGTAATGATAGATTATGATAAAATATTTAATACTCAACCATATGAGCTAAAACAAAGTCAAAAAGAAGACCTATATAGTAAAATAATGTTTGAATTAAATGAACTTCATTCCAAATCGTGTAAGGAGTACTGTAAAATTCAGCAGATTATTGGTAAAGGTATGCCTGTACCAGTTAGACTGTTCAAGGAGTATTCTTTGCTTAGTGTGCCAGAAAATGAGGTTATTAAAGTTATGACATCTTCAGGTACAACAGGGCAGGCAGTTTCAAAAATATATTTAGACAGAGATACATCTGCCCGCCAGACAAAGGCTTTATCAAAAATTGTTTCAAGCTTTACAGGAAAGAGTAGATTGCCTATGTTAGTAATAGATAGCTCAGCTGTAATAAAAAACCGTTCTATGTTTTCTGCAAGAGGAGCAGGAATATTAGGGTTTTCAATGCTAGGAAGAGATATAACTTATGCACTAGACGATGATATGAATTTAGATATTGATGCAATTAACAACTTTGTTACTAAACACAATAATGAAAAAATAATGTTGTTCGGGTTTACATATATGATTTGGGAGTATTTGTGTACTGAGCTTGAAAAAAGAAATGTAAAGCTAAATATTGATGGTGTTTTAATACACGGCGGTGGTTGGAAAAAAATAGAGTCTTTAAATATAAGTAATGAGATTTTTAAGCAAAAGTTGAAAGATTATGTTGGGGTTAAAGAAGTATATAATTACTACGGAATGGTTGAGCAGACAGGTTCAATATTTATGGAATGTGAATATGGACATCTTCATGCATCCTTGTTCTCCGATATTATAATCAGAAAGCCACATGATTTTTCAGTTGCAGATCTAGGCGAAAAAGGAATAATACAATGTAATTCAATAATTCCAACTAGCTATCCGGGGCATGAACTATTGACAGAGGATGAAGGAGTGTTGTTGGGAATAGATGATTGTGCTTGTGGACGAAAAGGTAAGTATTTTAAAATATTTGGCAGGTTAAAAGGTGCTGAGGTGAGAGGTTGTAGTGATACTTATGAAAGAAGTTAAATATTTAATAGGTTCTAATCAAATTTGTGATAAACCGATGCCTGTATATTCTGATATTGCAGTTGATTTTTTAGATGATTTGTCACTTACTATTATGAAAAATAAGTTCAATCGAATTTATTCTGATATTGTAACTCTGGCCTATTGGTGCAGAAAATCTAATATATTAAAATTAAAAGAGAAATGTGAAGATTCGAATATTAGGTTAGGTAGAGGTCTTTGTTTTCATATTGCACCTAGCAACATTCCTATTAACTTTGTTTTTTCTTATATATTTGGTGTCCTTGCTGGATGCTCGAATATTGTGAGAATCCCAAGCAAGACTTATCCTCAAGTTGAAATAATTTGTAATATACTAAAAGAAGTGCTAGACCGTCATGTTGAAATAAAAAAAAGAACAAGTTTTATTAAATATCCTTCTAATAATGATATAACTGGATATTTTAGCAAGATAGCCGACCTTAGATTGATATGGGGAGGCGATGAAACTATAAAAAGCATCAAGAGCTTAGAAACAAAACCGAGATGCATAGACATTGCTTTCGCTGACAGATATTCAATTAGCATTATAAATGCTGATATGATAAGTACTGCTTCAGATGAAGAATTAAGTAAGCTAGCTCAGGACTTTTATAATGATACATACTTAATGGATCAAAATGCTTGTTCAAGTCCATACTTGATCATGTGGTTAAATGATGATGAACAATCTAGGAATAAATTCTGGGATAAAGTTTTTTCAAATATTAAAGATAAGTATTATATCTCGGCAGGCATTGCAATGGACAAGTATGTGAAGCTATGTGAGGATTCAATTAATTTAGATTATATTGATAAAATTCATAAACATGAAAATTTAATATATAGAATAGAACTAAAGTCATTAGTAAAGAATATTTTAAATTTAAGAGGATTTGGAGGATATTTTTATGAATATTCCTTGACAAATATTGATGAGATAAAAACTATAGTAACTGATAAATTACAGACTTTAACAGTATATGGAATAGAATCAGAAAAACTTAGAGATTATGTTATATCCAATAATTTAACAGGTATAGATAGAATAGTTCCTATAGGAAAAGCAATGGATATCGGAATAGTATGGGACGGATATGATTTAATTAGAACCATGTCAAGAATTATCTCTTTAACATAATTATAATTAGGATGTGATATTTATGATAAGATTAGCTGATTATGTGATAGAAAGACTTTATGATTTGAGTATAGAGCATATATTTACGGTTACAGGAAGGGGAATTTTATACCTATCTGATGCTGTAGCAAGCCATAAAAATATTAAAAGCATTTCCGTACATCATGAACAAGCTGCTGCTTATGGTGCAATCGCATATTCCCAAGCTAGAGATAGTATGGGTGCATGTATCGTTTCAACTGGTTGTGGTTCTACTAATGCAATAACAGGACTTCTGTCTGCATGGCAGGATGCTGTACCTTGTATATTTATATCTGGACAAAACATGATGAATGAAACTGTTAGGCATACAGGAATTCCTATTAGGACATATGGTTCTCAAGAAACGGATATCATAAGCATTGTTGAGCCTATAACAAAATATTCAATTATGATCACAGATCCAAATATGATTGCTTACGAATTAGATAAAAGTATAAGTATGGCAATGAGTGGTGTTAAAGGTCCTGTATGGATAGATATACCGCTTGATATTCAGAACGCTAGAATTGAACCTGAAAAGCTGAAAAGGTTTAGCGAAAAAGAAAATTATATTTATGCTAAAGATGAGGATGTTGATTATATCGTTGAATCAATCAACTCATCTTCAAGACCGGTTATTTTAATTGGAAATGGAGTCCGAAATTCTGGTGCTATTGAAGAGTTTAGAGATTTTATATCAAAAACTAAGATACCAGTTACATATGCACCATCTGCAGTTGATGTTTATGGAGCTTCTAACGAATTCTCAATAGGCTCGGTTGGAAGTTTGGGAGGGACAAGAGAAGGTAATTTTGCTGTTCAAAACTCCGATTTATTATTAGTTATTGGTTCAAGGCTCTCATCTATGATTACTGGTCAAGATTTTGATAAATTTGCAAGAGATGCCAAAACTATAGTAGTTGATATAAATGAAATTGAGCATTCTAAAAAAACTATTAAAATGGATAGATTAATTTTAGCTGATGCAAAAGATTTGCTAAATAAATTATTGACTAAAAAAATAAAACAGACAAGAGATATATGGGTAGAGAAGTGTTTACATTGGAAAAATCATCTAGCAATAACAAAAGAAGAATATGGCTTTGAGGAAAGAGTGGATTTATATTTTCTTGCTGAATGTTTATCTCAAATTTTACCAATAGACAGTATTCTATTAAGTGATGCTGGATTTGAAGAGTTGATAATACCTTCAACGGTAAGATTCACAAATACACAGAGATGTATACATTCGTATTCACAAGGATCTATGGGATTTGCTTTGCCTGCTTCAATAGCTGCATATATTGCTACAAAAAAGCCTGTAATAGCTGTTATTGGTGATGGTTCTGTAATGATGAATTTACAGGAACTTGAAACAGCAAGATATTATAATATACCTTTAAAAATACTAATTATTAACAATAATATGTATTCAGTAATAAGGAAAAGGCAAGAAGACTTATTTAGAAATAGAACAATAGGAACAGATAAAAGTAACGGCGTATCTTGTCCAGATTTTTCAAAAATAGCTGATTGTTTTGATTTTAAATATTATATAATTGAAAATAATGAGCAATTAAATAAAGACTTAGATACAATAATAAGTACAGATGGACCTATTATTTGCGAAATTATGGCAGTTGAGAATCAAAAATATCTACATTGCTCATATACCTTAAATAAGAATAAAAAGATAGTTCGAAGGCCAATTGAGGATTTGTCTCCATTTTTAGATAGAGACTTGTTTTTATCAGAGATGATTATTGAAGCAATAGATCAATAAGTGGAAAGGAATGTATAGTTAATATGTCTATAGATATTTTAAAAAACGTTAAAATTAGAGGTATATCGTGTGTTGTACCAGATAATCTAGTTAAAGCTGAAGAGTATAATGATGTCATTGGAGAAAATAATGTTGAAAGATTTATTGAATCAACAGGTATAAAACAAAGGTATACAATGCATGCAGATTTGACATGTACTGATCTATGTTATGAAGCAGCAGAAAGATTATTAGAAAAATTAAACATTGATAAAGATGAAGTTGATGGTATAGTATTTGTTTCAGAAACCCCAGACTATAAAATACCAGCTAATGCTTATGTAATGCATCACAGATTGGGATTATCACAAAAGTGTTTTGCTTATGATGTTAATATAAGTTGTTCAGGATATGTGTATGGATTGTATATAGCAGCTATGCACTTACAAAGAGGTCATATAAAAAAGGTTCTATTGTTGGATGGTTTTATTGAGTCTGTTATTCCTGCTCAGGATAAATCACAGATGATGATGTCAGGTGAAGCAGGAAGTGCAACTCTTTTAGAATACTCAGATTCTGATAATGAGTGGAAATTTCAATTTAACTCAATAGGAGAAAATTATAAAGTATTGGTAGTTCCAGCAGGTGGAGCAAGACATAGGGTAGGTTCTGAGGAAAGAGAAGAAATTGAGCCAGGTGTGTTCAGAAATGACTATGAGCTTCATATGGATGGCAGAGAAGTCTTTAATTTTGGAATTAGAAATGTTCCGAAAAGTATGGATGAATTTTTTAAAACATTTAATTGTGATGCAAGTAGCTTTGACTTGTTTTTCTTGCACCAAGCAAATCTGTTTATATTAAAAAGAATTATTAAAAAATTAGGTGTTTCAGAAGATAAGGTGCCGTTGTCTATTAGTGAGTACGGAAATACAAGCAGTGTTGCCATACCAATTACATTGTGTAAATATTTTAATGAAGATTTATGTAATAAAAGTGCAAAAAATATTATGCTAACAGGTTTTGGCTCAGGATTATCCATAGCAGTGGGAAGTATTAATATTGATGGATGTATATTTCTTCCTATTACAAAGACAAAAAATAAGTTTAACGATGAATTGATTAAGTAGGTAATTAAATGAACATAATAAAATTTGAAGAAACATTTGAAGGCTCAAATGGATATTTAATTGTAAAGAATAATAAAGCAGTTCTCATTGATGCAGCTGAAAATAATCAACTAATTAAATATTTAAATGACAATAATATTAAGATTCAAATAATAATTTTGACTCATGAGCATATAGATCATATTTCAGGATTAAATGATTTAAGAAAAGAATACTGTGTTAAAGTAATTAGCTCAGAAGCTTGTAATTGTTCTATTCAAAATCCTATAAGTAATATGGCAAGATATTTTGAAACGTTTTTATATTTTAAGAAAAATTATAATTTAGTTGATAGTTATAATAAAGATAACAAAAAATATATCAATTATTCATGCAGTTGCACAGATATTAGTTTCAATGGAAAATATAAATTTGAATGGGATAATCATATCTTTGAGTTGATTGAAACTCCTGGACATTCAAAGGGTAGTATTAGTATAGTTATTGATAATAAATATTTATTTTCCGGTGATTCGTTGCTAAAGGATATGGAAGTAATTACTAAGTTCCCTGGTGGAAGTACAAAAATTTACAATATAATAACACTTCCCTTTTATAAGTCCTTAGATAGAGATATTATTGTATATCCTGGACATGGGCAGGGATTTATATTAAAAGAGATAATATAATTTTAATCAAGTTGTTTTATTGCTACCAATCTATCCATAGCAGGCTTGTATCCTTCGCTTGCTGACAATTCATAATATTTCTTAGCCAATTGTAAATTTCCAGAAACCTCATACCAAGTACCTAGATTATATGAGGCTTTAAAACTACCGCAGCCGTAAACTCCTTGGTGCTCAGGTACTTCTCCTATTTGTAAGCATTTTAGGTAGCTCTTTTCTATAAGTGGAAGGTAATTTTGATATTTCACTATATCTGAAAGAATCAATCTCATGTAGAAAATTCCGCATAAAAAATTGAAGTCTGCATATTTTTCTAATGTTTTTTCTACCTCTTTTACTATTTTTAATGCTTTTTCAAAATTTTCAACTTCAATCAGTGAGTAAATATACTGTATAACACCTGTTTTATAATAGTTCGAGTTGTTATCAGAATGATTATAAAATTGCTCAAAGTATTTTATTGCTTCATCGAATTTATTCATACCTTTTAATGCAGAGGCTATTTGATATAAAAAATAACTGTCATTGGGATTAAGCTCTAGCTCTTTTAACAAGAGGGGCAAGTTTCTTTCTGATTTATTAGGCATAAGATATCCATCATGATCAAAAATTAATGGAATTGAGTAGCGGGGTAGCTTGCTATCAACTTGCTCGTGAATTTTACCAGTATAAAGAGTACCTTTTGGGATGAGTCTTGTTATAAAATCTATACCATAGCTAAGTTCATTGTTATCCATATAAGAACTTTTTATCTGTATAGCTCCTAGTTGTTGAGTATTCTCTAAAAATTCAGCTATATCCTGTTTTCTACCTTCTGTTAAATATTCATCTGCATCAAGTATTAAATTCCAATCGCTAGTCGATTTTGATAAGGCGAAATTTCTTGCAGCTGAAAAATCATTTATCCAAGCATAGTCATAAAGCTTTGCACCAAATGACAAGGCTATTTTTTTAGTATTATCAGCAGAGCCAGTATCAACAATTATTATATCATCAACTAAATCCTTAACACTTTCAAGACAGCGTGCTAAGCAGCGTTCTTCATTTTTAACTATCATAACTAAATTTAATGTTTTCATAATACTAGCCTTTCTACATATAATATATATGGTTCGTAATTCTGTATTATTCATATTAAAGTATTGTTTGAGTAATGTCAAGAATATTAAAACATACAATTTTAATATTCACCGAACGAATAATTTGTTCGCTCGCCATTTGACCTGATTTGTTTGATTTGCGTTCATTATTAGTTTGTAAAAAGATTAGTGTAGGTTTACTTGAAGTTTTGAGAGCTCATTTAAGTACAATCTAATTATTACAAAAACTTAATAAATTTATGCGATTAGAAAATGTCAAAACTGTGTATATTAATTACATAAAGAATTCCCCCTCTATTTATTATATTTGTAGATTTTTTATTTGTGGGGTATGGGATATGAATTATATGCTACTTATTTAAAATCTACAAGAATGTAGCCAAGTGTTAATAACGCTTGGCTACATTCTTTTTATATAGATTAATTATAGTTTAAATTATACCCTAGTGAATATTTATCATTTATTTCAGTGATTTGTTTAATTAGAACATCGTTCATAGGAACACCCTTATCTTTTCTGTATTGATAGGTTAAGTATTCTTTTTCTCCAGCAGTGTAAATTCTGTTTTCACCAGGTGCTTTTTTAGAAGCTCTTAGTTCTCTTAGTATATCACCAGTTTGTTTTCTAAATTTATCTATTTCAACAAAGTTTTCTATGTTAATTGCTATGAAGAAATGTCCTAATTTATATGGTTTCTTATTACCATTCTCATCTACATCAGTTAAGGCTTTCATGAATGGTCCTAAGTGCAATGCAGAAGATAAAATTTCAACTACTGTTGCATAGCCATAGCCCTTATAGCCTGCTAACTCTTCACCAACACCTCCTAGTGGTGTTAAGGCAGCTTTGCCCTTTGTTAAATCGATTAGAACTTGTTTTGTATCGGTTCTTACTTTGCCCTCATCATCTATTACCCAGCCTTCTGGTAGTTCCTTGTTTTCTCTGTCATATTTTTCGATTTTTCCTCTTTGTGATGTTGAAGTTGCACAGTCAAGCAAAAAGTCAAATTCTTCATCAGTCGGTATTGAAAATGTTAGAGGGTTTGTTCCTAACATGTTTTCTACACCAAAGGTAGGTGCGATTGATGGTCTAGCATTAGTTCCTGTTATACCTATCATACCTGCTTTTGATGCCATAAGAGAATAATAACCAGCAAATCCATAGTGTGATGAATTTTTTACTGTTACCATTCCCATACCAAAATTTTTTGCTTTTTCAATAGCAATTTCCATAGCTCTTTTACTAACGACATGTCCCATACCATCATTAGCATCTAAAATTGCAGTTGTTGGGCTTTCTTTTATAATATCAATTTTAGTTATTGGGTTTAAAATTCCTGCATTTATTCTATCTATGTAAATAGGTTTAAATCTACCCACACCATGAGAATCAATGCCTAGCTTGTCTGCTGTGATAAGTACATCTGCAATAATTTTAGCATCTTCTATAGGAGTTCCAAGCTTAACAAAAGTGTCTTCCATGAATTTTTCTAACAAATCAAAATTAATATACTTTATTTCGTCCATTACAACACCAATCCTTCCTTTATTATGGTAAATATCTTGCATTATAGTTTAAATCACCTGCAATATAGAGTGAAACCTATTTTGCTTTATAATATTAGTATATACTAATTATTGGAATTTGTATATATTAATTATTAATCATAAATGGTGTTAAAGAATTATTATTTTATATCTATTTTAATGAAAATATGCGTGAAAGATTAGTAGAGATACATGCCAATAAATAGAAAAATCAAGAAAAATTTTTTTATTTTTCTTGATTTTTCGTCGATAAATATGCAAGATAAGTAAAAAACGGTTATCGCACATCTAGCCACCAATACCTTCCTCACTAAAATCAGGGTATTGGTGGTTAATAAGCAGGAACCGTTTTACGCTCTAATAAGTCTAAGCAATGTCTTTGTTAAAACATTTTTTTCTTCCTTATCTGCATTTTTCCACATATCATAAAACAATCTTTCTGATTCTGTATCGGGTGAAGTTGTTGATACTGTGAAGCTAATCATTTGTTTTGCTATTTTTTCTAAAATAGAATCAGGTATATTAGATTTTTGTGAATAATCTATTGCTTTATTTAGTTTTTGCTTCCACTTGTTTGTATCTATATATATTTTAGGTAGCATGTTTACTCCTTTCCTTGAATTATAATCTTGAAAGTATGTTAATTTTTGATTTCATAATCTGTTCAACTATTTTAAACAACTTTGTCCTGCCTTTTCTAATATTATATTTTCCAATTCTCTTATTTATATGCAAAACATTTAACTTATAGGATATTTTGTTTTTAAATAAACAAAATATTTATTCTTTTTGATTTGTATATTTACATAAATAATGTTAAAATGTTTAATAAGAGGAGACTTAATATGGATAATAAAAACTTCACTCATTTACATGTACATACTGAATACAGTCTGCTTGATGGGGCAGCTAGAATAAAAGAGCTTGTCAAAAGGACCAAAGAGCTTGGAATGGAGAGCATTGCCATAACTGATCATGGAGTTATGTATGGCGTTGTAGAGTTCTACAAGCAGGCTAAAAAAGAAGGTATCAAGCCTATTTTAGGATTTGAAGCTTATATATCAGAAAGAACTATGTATGATAAGGATCCCCAAAAGGATAAGGGGCAATATCATCTTATTTTGCTTGCAGAAAATAATGAAGGCCTTAAAAATATTATGAAAATATGCTCCGCTGGCTTTGTTGATGGTTTTTATTACAAGCCTCGTGTAGATTATGAGGTATTAAAGAAGCATAGCAATGGAGTTATAGCTTTGAGTGCTTGTATTGCAGGAGAAGTCCAAGAGCTTATACTAAACAACAATTATGAAAAAGCTAGAGAAAAAGCTTTATTGTATGAAAATATATTTGGTAAAAATAATTTCTTTTTAGAAATGCAAGATCATGGTATGACAGAGCAAATCGCCATTAATAAAGGGCTTTTAAAACTCTCTAAGGAGCTTGATATACCTTTAGTCGCGACTAATGATGTGCATTATATAAATAAAGAGGATGCTAGATTTCATGACGTTTTGCTTTGCGTGCAAATGCAGAAAACGATTGACGAGGATAGAATGAGATTTCCTTCTGATGAGTTTTATCTTAAGAGTTATGAGGAGATGTCAAAGCTTTTTCCAATTGAAGCTATTGAAAATACAGTTAAAATATCTAAAAGATGTAATGTTGAGCTGGATTTTAATACTGTTCATTTACCTGAATTTGAAATTCCTCAAAATTACACAAAGGGATCATATTTTAGAGAGCTTTGTCAGACAGGACTTAGAGAAAGATATGATGTAATAACTAAAGAAATTCAAGATAGATTAGATTATGAAATATCTATCATTGAACAAATGGGATATATAGATTATTTTTTAATTGTTTGGGATTTTATTAAGTATGCAAAGGATAATAATATTATGGTAGGACCAGGAAGAGGATCTGGAGCTGGAAGTATTGTTGCATACTCATTAAAAATAACAGGTGTTGACCCCATGAAATACAACTTATTCTTTGAGCGTTTTTTAAATCCTGAAAGAATTAGTATGCCTGATATAGATATAGACTTTTGTTATGTGAGACGAGAAGAGGTCATAGATTATGTTACAAGAAAATATGGAGAAGAAAGAGTTGCTCAAATCATTACCTTTGGAACAATGGCAGCTAGAGCAGCTATAAGAGATGTTGGTAGAGCATTAAACATTCCATATGCTGAAGTTGATTCAATAGCTAAAAAAGTACCTATGACTATTGGTATGACTTTAACTAAAGCATTAGAAATGGACAAGGACTTAAGTGCCTTGATAAGCAACTCAGAAGATGTAGCTGCAAATAACTATAGAGCAAAAGAATTAATTGAGATATCATTAAAGCTAGAAGGCTTGCCAAGACATTCTTCAACACATGCAGCAGGTGTTTTGATATCAAAAGAGAAGGTAACTGAATATGTTCCGCTATCTAGGAACAAGGATATAATTACAACTCAGTTTAATATGGTTGAGCTTGAAGAGCTTGGACTTCTCAAAATGGATTTTTTAGGGCTTAGAACTCTTACTGTTATACAAGATGCTATAAATTTAATTAAAGAAAACCACGGTATTAATATAAATTTTGATAAATGTGATTATGATGATAAAAATGTGTATGAGATGTTTTCTCATGCTGATACATTAGGAATATTTCAATTTGAAAGTTCAGGTATGCGTTCATTTTTAAAGGAATTAAAGCCTATAAAATTTATGGATATAGCAGCAGCTAATGCTTTGTATAGGCCAGGTCCGATGGGACAAATACCTGTCTATGTTAAGAATAGCCAAAATCCTGAGCAAGTTCAATATTTGCATCCACTATTAGAGGAATCCTTAGGAGAAACCTATGGATGCATGGTATATCAAGAACAGGTTATGCAGGCTGTTAGGGATATTGCTGGGTTTTCAATGGGGCGTTCTGACCTCTTGAGACGAGCAATGGGTAAGAAAAAGATGAATATTATGCTTGAAGAAAGAGAACATTTTATTCATGGAAAATTAGATGAAAAAGGAAATGTGGAGATAAAAGGAGCAGTAAGAAATGGCGTAAGTGAAAAAACTGCAAATGATATATATGATTTGATGATAGAATTTGCAAACTATGCTTTTCCAAAAGCTCACTCAGTTGCATACGCAATGCTTGCATATCAAACAGCTTATCTTAAATACTATTATCCTGTCGAATTTATGGTATCATTGATAACTAGTGTTATGGGCAATACTAACTCTGTGGCTTTGTATATACGAGAATGTAAAAGATTGGGTGTTAAGATATTACCTCCTGATATTAATGAGAGTGAGGATAAATTTACAGCTAGTAATGGAATGATACGATTTGGACTTAAAGCAATAAAGAATGTCGGAACCAACGTTATTGCTGAAATTTCAAAGGTAAGAAAAGAAAAAGGTAAATTTACTTCCTTCACTGATTTTTGCCAAAAGCTTGATAGCTTAGCACTTAATAAAAGGCAAATTGAATCCCTGATAAAGTGTGGAGCCTTTGATTCTCTTGGATATAAAAGAAAGCAGCTTCTGCAAGGCTTTGAGGATATTGTTGATGGAGCCCTATATCAAAAGAAAAGAAGTGTAGATGGTCAGCTTTCACTTTTTGAAAGTGATATTGTAAAAGAAATTGATAAAGAAAATAGCTTTTACTCTGAGAATATCCCTGATTATGGAGAATTTACAAATAAGCAAATTCTATCAATGGAAAAGGAAATAGCCGGCATATATTTAAGTGGTCATCCATTATCTGAATATGAAAGTTTATTAGATGATAATACAACGACTAACTGTAGTGAAATATTTGAATCTCATGAGGATATATCTGATGAATCTGAAGAATCAAAGCTAAAAGATGGAGACAATGTTGTTGTTGGAGGAATAATAATTAAAAAGCAAAGAAAAATAACGAAAAATGATAAGACAATGGCCTTCTTGACATTAGAGGATTTATATGGAAGTATAGAAGTTATAGTTTTCCCTAAGATATACAGTAAATATCAGCAATATATAGAAGAGGACAGCATAGTGCTGGTTTATGGATATTTGAATATGGCAGAGGAAGAAACTCCTAAGGTAATATGTAATAAGATAGTGCCACTTTCTGAAATGAGGACAAAATCAAAGCTTTATTTACAGCTTGATAGTTTGGAACATTATAAATCTTTAAAAAATGATATTTTTAGGTATATTGAAAATGCTAGAGGAAAAAGCGAGCTTGTAGTATATTGTAAAAAAGAAAAATCAAAAGTGATTATACCTGATAATTATGGGATAAATATAGATAATAAAAATATAATTAACGAATTCATAACATTATTAGGTAAAGAAAATGTTATAATAAAGTAAAATTCGATTTGTAGAGAATTCAAAGAAAGGAAAATATATTATGAGAACAATTGGAGTTTTGACAAGTGGTGGTGATGCACCTGGAATGAATGCAGCCATAAGAGCAGTAGTGAGATATGGTTTATACAGTGGAGTTAAGGTAATAGGAATTAGAAATGGCTTTAAAGGACTAATTGACAATGATACTATGGATATGAGTTTATCATCTGTAGCTGATATAATTCACCGTGGAGGCACGATTCTAGGAAGTGCAAGGTGTCTAGAGTTTGTTGAGGAGGAGGGCTTTGCTAAAGCATTAAAAAATATTAAATATTTAGAGATCAATGGAATTGTTGCAATTGGTGGTGATGGAACTTTCAAGGGAGCTAAAAAGCTTTCTGAGTCTGGAATTCCTACTATTGCAATTCCTGGAACTATTGATAATGATTTAGCTTACACTCAGTATACTCTAGGCTTTTTTACTGCTCTTGAAACTGTACTAGATGCAGTAAGCAAGATAAGGGATACATCATCTTCTCATGGCAATACAAATGTTATAGAGGTTATGGGAAGAAATTGTGGAGATATTGCTTTATATTCAGGATTAGCTGGTGGAGCTGAAATGGTAGTTCTTCCAGAAATTAATTTAAGCATAGAAGAGGTATGCGATAAAATAATGCAAGGAAGAATTAGAGGGAAAAGACATAGCATTATTATGTTAGCAGAAGGTGCAGGAGATGCAAAAGGCTTAAGTGAAGAAATTGCAAAAAGAACAGGAATTAGCACAAAATATTCTGTGCTTGGCTATACTCAAAGAGGTGGAACACCTTCGTCTTATGACAGATTGATTGGAAGCAAAATGGGAGCGCGAGCTGTTGAGCTTCTAATAGGTGGTCAAATGTCTAGAGCTATTGGAGTCAATGATGCAGGTGTATTTGATATAGACTTAACTGAGGCGCTTAATACAGAAAAGGCATTTGATTATGAATCTTACGAGTTAACAAAAATTTTGTCTATATAAAGATAAGTGAACTTTGAAGATAAATGGAGGTATTAAATTGAGAAAAACCAAGATAGTTTGTACAATAGGACCTACTTCTGAAAAAGAAGAGGTGTTTAAAGAATTAGTAAAAGCAGGACTCAATGTTGCGAGACTTAATTTTTCACATGGCTCACACGAAGAACATGAGATAAGAATAAATACAATAAAAAAGGTTAGACAGGAGCTTAACAAGCCAATAGCTATTATGCTAGATACAAAGGGTCCTGAAATCAGAACAAAAAGCTTTGAAAAGGGTGAAGTTAATTTACAAGCAGGTCAAGATTTTACTTTAACAACAAGAGATATTATAGGAAATGAATCTATTTGTAGTGTTACTTATGAGAATTTTGCAAAAGAGCTCAATGTTAAAGATGTTGTTTTAATTGATGACGGACTTATTGAGCTAGTTGTAAAAGAAAAAATTGAAGATACTGATTTACTGTGTGAAGTAAAAAACAGCGGAGTAATAAAAAATAAAAAAGGTATAAATGTACCTGGAGTAAAGATACAGCTTCCAGCTTTAACACAAAAGGATATAGATGATATCATTTTTGGAATTAATCAAGGTGTTGACTTTATAGCTGCTTCATTTATAAGAAAAGCAAGTGATGTGTTAGCTATAAGAAGAATACTTGAAGAGAACGCTGCAGGGCATATTTCTATTATTTCAAAGATTGAAAATAGAGAGGGTGTCGATAATGTTGATGAGATAATTAACGCTTCTGATGGAATTATGGTAGCTAGAGGCGATCTTGGAGTAGAGATTAATTTAGAAGAAGTTCCTTTAGTTCAAAAGGATTTAATATTAAAATGTAATATTGCTGGTAAGCCTGTTATTACAGCAACACAGATGCTAGATTCGATGATGAGAAATCCACGTCCTACAAGAGCTGAAGTATCAGATGTTGCTACAGCAATATTTGAAGGTACTGACGCAATAATGCTTTCAGGTGAAACAGCTTCAGGCTCATATCCTATAGAAGCAGTTGAGACTATGAGTAAAATAGCAGTAATGATAGAGGATTCTTTAGATTATAGAAAAATATTGAATCATAGATATAATGGAACAGATTATACTATAACGGATTCTATTGGTTTTGCAACATGTAGAACCTGTATTGATCTGCAAGCAAAAGCTATCATATCCTCAACATTATCTGGATATACAGCAGCATCAATATCAAAATTTAGACCTAAATCTCCAATTATTGCAACAACTCAATCAGATAGAGTCATGAGGAAATTAGCTTTATATTGGGGAGTATATCCTATAAAGAATGAAAAACCACTTAGCACAGATGATATTTTGGAAACATCTGTCAATAGAGCTTTAGAAGAAAAATTAATAAAAAATGGAGATCTGGTTATAATAACAGCAGGTGTTCCAGTTGGTATTTCAGGAGCTACAAATCTTATGAAAATTCATGTTGTTAGTGATCTTCTATATAAAAAAGCAGGCTGTGGTAAAGAAACTGTTGTTGGAAAGGCAGTAAAGGCCCGAAATGTAAATGAGTTAAGAGGAAGATTTAATGATGGTGATATATTAGTTATGCCATCTACTGATAAAGATGTTGTGGAGTACATGGAAAAGGCATCTGCTATAATAGTAGAAGAGGGCGGACTTACATCACATGCTTTTATCGTTGCCATGGAATTAAAAAAAGAAGTTGTTGTTGGAGCTACTGATTGCATGAAAATGATTGAGGATGGTGAAACTTTAACTGTAAATGGTAAACAAGGAGCTGTTTACAGGGGAGAGGCTAATATCCTTTAATAAGAAATTTATAAGGATTGAAGAGAGGGCTTAATTATTGACAAATAAATTTGCATATAATTTAAAGACAGCTATGCCATTGATATTAATTATATTTTTTATGCTTATAGTCATATTTAGTCCTAACAGAATAGGTTTTATATTATATGCTTTAAAACCAATATTTACATCATTTGTAATTGCATATTTGCTGGATTCTTTTGTGAAATTAATTATTAAAAGATTAAAATTAAGAAGAGCTCCAGCAATATTTTTATGCTGCGTATCCATATTATGCCTAATTTTAATAGTTTTTGCGATATTCATACCAAGTCTAATATATAATGCAGAGTCTGTGATAGATTTTGTAGTTAATTACAAAGTTGATATAAGCTCGATTATAACAGATGTTGCTGAAAAAATAAACAAAGAAAATATTTATAGGATAGCAGATCAAATAACAAAGCTTAGTTCAGATATAAAGGATAGGATAAATAATTTTTTAAGAAACTTAGCAGAGGCAATTATAAATTCAACTAGGTCTCTAATGGCTACAATGATAGCTACTATTACAAGCTTTGTATTAGCAGTATATATGCTAATTGAAAAGGAAGATTTACTTTTGAGGTTGAAGAGGCTTAATTTTGCATTGTTTGATGATAGAAAAGCTAATACAATTATAGAAGTAATGTCTAGTGCAAATAAGATATTTAAAAGTTATTTTGTAGGAAAGCTTTTAGATTCGCTGATAGTAGGAATAATTACTATTATAGCATTTTTTATATTTAAAATTCCTTATGCAGCATTGATGGGAAGTATAATTGGATTATTTAATATTATTCCATTTTTTGGTCCTATTATTGGATCAGTACCTGTTATAATAGTTTCATTTTTTATTAGTCCTGTAAAAGCATTGATAGCTTTTATTATTACTATTGTGATAGGGCAGATTGATGGAAATCTAATTGAACCTAAAATTGTAAGTAGTAATGTTGGAGTTACGCCATTTTGGGCAATAAGTGGAGTTGTTATTGGTGGATCTGCTTTTGGTGTAAAGGGCATGATATTAGGGGTACCTGTTTTAGTGCTATTAAAAACATTATGTGAGATATATGTAGCAAGAAAATTAAGAGAAAAGGATATTCTATAAGGAGTTTACTTTTTTAACCCAAAAATCTTTTTCTGAAATATTACAAATCGGGCATTTTTTAATGCCCAATTTTTTATCTCTTTTAAAAACTACTTTATTTGAACAATAAGGACACCATAGTTGATTTTTTGAAAAAGTTATGTTTTTAGGTGCATTTTCATCTGGATTATCATTGAATTTAATTAATCTAAAAAGATTCATTTGTTCACTTGTTTGCATCTTTTGTGTTGTCCTTTCGTTTCATTGTTTAAAGTGATTCTATAATTACAACATTATAGTGGCTGGGATCCTCATATAAATTATAATAAACATCAGTAAATTCATTAATTAATTTAACTTCTGGTCTGAGTGGGTTTTGAGGGAAAAGCTTAGTTACTATTCCTATTTTTCCATTGCTTAATCTTACATAATCATTGATTGGATAAGGAGCAATTTTCTTTAAAAATGCATTTACTATATCTGGATCGAACATGTTGCCATTTGCAGCCATTATGTATTCAACAGTCTCTGAAGCTTTGTTTGGATCTCTGTATGCTCTTTTTGAGGTTAGAGCATCGTAAACATCAGCAACTGCAATTATTCTACCAAAGAGGGGTATTTCTTTTCCTTTTATCTTAAATGGATATCCAGTTCCGTCATATTTCTCGTGATGTGATAGAATTCCATTGTAAATACGCTCATTAATTAATTCGTTTTTTGCAACACATTTACCACCATTTAGAGGATGAGATTTTATAATTTCAAATTCTTCCTCTGTCAGTTTATCTGGTTTAGTAATAATCTCACGAGCTATTTTTGTTTTACCAATATCATGTAACAATCCACATAGGCTTAAGTCAAATAACGTAGCGTCATTTAGACCTAAGGAAAGACCTATTGCTGTAGATAATACTGACACGCTTAGTGAATGATGGTATGTGTAATCATCATACATTTTAAGGTCAAGTATATTTACCATATAATCCTTGTTAAATAGAATGCTATCTACTATTTTTGTAGATATTTCATTAATTCCTATTAAAGAACCACCTTCAAGTTTACCATCGCTTTTATCAATATATGAAAACAATTTTTCTAGCTCTTCTATTGCTTGGTTTTTTATTTCATCATCTAATATTTTTGATGGGGTTTTAATATAATCTTCTCCACCATATATATATAGACCAACACTACCAAGTTCTCTTAGACGTTGGATATTTCGAAGTGTTAATCTTGTACCTTCTTTTAGCAAATCTACCTTACTAGGAATGAGATCATATATTTTTACATCTTTAGCTAATATCATTCCTGGACGAACTTTTCTTATAGGTATAAAATTCATGTCTCATTCTCCTTTTCTAAAATTATGTATATACTAAATATATATCTTTTCTCTTGAAATGTCAACACTAATCAAAATCAATATACAAAAGAATACATAGCTTTACTTCTTGATTTTTCAATATATTTATTACTAAATATTTTTTAAAATTACCCTTGATTTTTATTTATAATAGTATTATACTAAGGATATTAGCACTCAAGCATAAGGAGTGCTAACAAAAACAAATTATTTTGGAATAACAGATAAAAGAAATTAATTTTAAAAAGGAAGGTAGATTTAAATGGAAAAAAGAGAGTTTAAAACAGAATCTAAGAGAATTTTAGATTTAATGATTAATTCTATTTACACTCACAAGGAAATCTTTCTAAGAGAACTTATATCAAATGCTAGTGATGCAAGCGACAAGCTTTATTATAATGCTTTGAAAAATGGTAATACAGGTATAGATAGAAACTCACTTACTATAGATATAAAGCTTAATAAGGAAGATAAAACAATAGTCATAAGTGATAAGGGCTGTGGAATGACTTTAGATGAGCTAGAAAACAATCTTGGTACTATAGCCCATAGTGGCTCACTTGACTTTAAAAAGGAAAATGATAAAAAGGAAGACATTGAGATAATTGGTCAATTCGGAGTAGGCTTCTATTCTGCCTTTATGGTAGCTAAGAGTGTCAAGGTTGTTACAAAGGCTTTTGGGAGTGATAAGGCATACTGCTGGGAATCACAAGGTGCAGATGGATATACAATATCTGAATGTATAAAAGCTGATCATGGAACTGAAATCACTCTATATTTAAAAGATAACACTGATGATGAAAATTATGATGAATATTTAGAAGAATACACAATTAAATCAATTGTAAAGAAATACTCAGATTATATAAGATATCCAATAAAAATGGATATTGAAAAAAGCAGAAAGATTGATGGTAAAGAAGAGTACGAAACATATTATGAAAATGATACATTGAACAGTATGGTTCCAATATGGAGAAAAAGTAGTAGCGATTTAACAGAAGATGACTATAACAATTTTTACTCAGAAAAATTCTATGATTATGAAAAACCATTAAAGGTAATACATAGTAGTGTTGAGGGAAATGCTACGTATAATATGATGCTTTTTATACCTTCAAATGCTCCGTATAATTATTATTCAAAGGAATATGAAAAAGGCTTGCAGCTATATTCAAACGGCGTTTTGATAATGGAAAAATGTGCTGACTTGCTTCCAGATTATTTTAGCTTTGTTAAAGGACTTGTTGATTCACAAGATCTATCACTTAATATATCAAGAGAAATGCTACAGCATGATAGACAGTTAAAAATTATATCTACTAATTTAGAAAAGAAAATTAAATCTGAGCTTCTTTCAATGCTAAAAAATGATAGAGAAAACTATGATAAATTCTTTAAGAGCTTTGGATTACAGATTAAATATGGACTATATCAAAATTTTGGCATGAACAAGGAAAGCCTACAAGATTTAGTAATATTTCATTCATCAAGCCAAAACAAGCTTGTTAGCCTAGAAGAATATGTATCAAGAATGAAGGAAAATCAAAAATATATTTATTATGCTAGCGGAGAAAGCATCACAAAGATAGAGCAGCTTCCTCAAATTGAGTTATTAAAGGATAAGGATTATGAGGTGTTATTCTTGACTGATGATGTTGATGAGTTTGCTATTAAAATGCTGATGAAATACAAGGAGAAAGAGTTTAAATCAATATCAGATGGCGACTTAGGACTTGAAACAGAGGAAGAAAAGAAAGAAATAGCCAAAAAGTCTGAAGATAATAAAGAGCTTTTTACTTTAATGAAGGATGCTTTAAAGGATAAGGTTAAGGAAGTAAGATTATCAACAAGACTTAAAACTCATCCAGTGTGCTTATCAACTGAGGGAGGAATATCCATAGAAATGGAAAAGGTCTTAAATCAAATGCAAAATGAGCAAAATGTAAAGGCTCAAAAGGTTCTTGAGATTAATGCAAGCCATCCAATATTTAATAAGTTAGTTAGCATGAAGGATGCTGATAAGGAAAAATTAGATAAATATACACAAATCCTTTATACTCAAGCATTGCTAATAGAAGGATTGTCAATAGAAGATCCAGTTGCTTTCTCAAATGCTGTTTGTGAATTAATGATATAAATATAATAATTAAAAGAGAGTTTAATATAGAAAATGGATCCTATAAAGTAGACAGATAAAAAAGTCTATTAATATAGGATCTTTTTTTGTTAATAGCATGCTTGATTTTTAGAAATGTAATTGCTTTTTTAACAATAAAACTATATAATAATTTAGCGATATAAAATAATTATATATTTTAGTATTATACTTATATTTTTATCATTATTGCAAATAATAAATCGAGAATATTAAGTATCAGTATTTGCTTCGATTGGAGGTTTATTATGAGCAATAATAGAAAAAAGGTATTAACAGAGAATGATATAGTAAAAATTGAAATAGCCAAAGAAATAGGACTAATTGATAAGATTGAGGAAATTGGCTGGGGCGGTCTAACTGCCAAGGAAAGTGGAAGAATTGGCGGAATTATGACTGCTAAAAAGAGAAAGGGTAAAAAAATTGATGACGAGGCAAAACTTCTATAAAGAATTTTCATTTATATATGATAAATTAATGACTGATGTTGACTATGATAAGTGGACAGAGTTTATTCTAAAAAACATCCCTGATAACAGTAAAAAGCTGTTAGAAGCAGCTTGTGGGACTGGTGCTATAACCTATAATTTAGCACAAAAAAACATAGACATAACAGCATTTGATTTATCAGAGGAAATGTTAGTTAAAGCATATGAAAAGCTTAGAAAATTTAAGAATGTTAAGCTACTTAATCAAAATATGGCAAAGTTTAAAATTAATCAGAGCTTTGATGCCTGCATATCTTGCTGCGATGGAGTGAACTATTTAGATAATAATGATATGATATCCTTCTTTAAGAAAGCGTACAAGCACTTAACTGAGAATGCGAAGTTTATTTTTGATGTTAGCACAGATTACAAGTATAATTCAATGGATGATATATATATATATGATAAAAATGATGTATTCTATGTCTGGGAGAATAAATTTGACAATGAAAAAAATATGGTCTTCATGGAAATAAATTTTTTCATTAAATCAATGGACAAGTATAATAGAATTACAGAGATACAAACTCATTATATACATAAATGCTCTGACATTGAAAAAGCATTGAAGGATATTGGATTTACAAATATAAAAATATATGATTCATATACTGATAACTTATATACAGACTCATCTATGAGAGCAACCTTTGTCTGCGAAAAGGCTGTAAAGTAAGGCAATATACACTATATTTATGGAGGATAAGCATGAAGCATACTTTAATTTTTGGTCACAAAATACCGGATACCGACAGCGTATGTGCTGCTATAACATTGTCAAATTTAAAAAATAAATTAAATGAAAGTTCGATACCCTATATATTAGGTGAAATAAATAGAGAAACGCAATTTGTTCTAGATTATTTTGAAGTTGAAACGCCAAAGCTGCTTAAGAATGTAAAACTCCAGATAAACGATTTAAATTATGATAAAATAGAACCATTTAAGCCAGAATATCCAATTTTTTATGCTTATCATTATATGCATGAAAAAACACTAAGAACCTTGCCTGTTACAGATGATGACAATAAATTGATTGGTATCATTACAATGAAAGATATTGCAATGAGCCTCATTGATTTGGAACAAAAGGCACTTACAACAAGCTATGACAATATAATCAATACCTTAGATGCTAAACCAATTACCAGATTTGATGAGCTTATTGATGGTGAAATAGTGGTAACAGCTTTTTATTTTGAAACCTTAAAAACAAAGAACGTATTAAATAGCTCATCTATTGTAATTGTTGGAGACAGATATGATGTTGTTGAGCTAGCAATAAAGAATAAGGCAAAATTGATAATTGTTACAGGAGATTTAAATATACCTGAAAGACTTATTGATTATGCAAATGAGAATAGGGTAAATTTGATTATTTCACCATACAAAACATACTATACAGCTAAAAATATAAGTTTGTCAAAACCAGTAAGTGAAATTATGACAAAAACTCATTTGTTGAAGTTTTATGAGGATACGTATCTTGAAGATATTAAAGAAGAGCTTGAAAGCACAAGACATTCAAAGTTCCCTATTATTGCAAAGGATAATACATATTTGGGAATTATGAGTAGGGCACATTTACTTAATCCATCTAAGAAAAGGGTTATATTAGTTGATCACAATGAATACATGCAAAGCTCAGAAGGATTAGAGGAAGCAGAGATTGCAGAGATTTTAGACCACCATAAGATTGGCGATATATCAACATCTCTACCTATCAGCTTTAGGAATATTCCTGTTGGAAGTACAAATACTATAATATATTATATGTACAAGGAACATGGTGTTGATATAGATAGAAAAATGGCTGGTCTTATGATATCTGGAATTTTATCTGATACACTAATGCTTAAATCACCTACTACTACTAAAAAAGATACTGATGCCGTTAATTGTTTAGCAAGTATATTGGGTATGAGTATTGAAGAGTATTGTATGTTGATGTTTAGAGCAGGAACCTCACTAGTCGGAAAAACTATTGAGGATGTTTTTTATCAAGATTTTAAAAGATTTGATGTTAACTCTAAGAAGATTGGAGTTTCACAGATCTTCACATTGAGTATTGATGAAATAATGAATAATAAGGATGAGTATATTAAATTTATTGATTTAATAACAGAATCAAGAGGATACTACTTAAATATAATGGCTGTTACAGATATAATCAATGAAGGCTCATATATATTCTATAGCACTAATAGAGAAAAACTAGTTAAGAACATTTTTGAATTAAAAGAAGTCTATCAAGGTGTTTACATACCAAAGTGTGTTTCTAGGAAGAAACAGATTGTACCTAGCATAATAAATGCTCTACACTATATTTAACATTTTGATTGACATAATATATAAACATAAGATTGGAAGGATAAATTTATGGATTACATGATAAGAGGAATAGATAAAGATAAAACTTTTAGAATATTTGCTGTAAAATCAACAGAACTAGTTGATGAAGCAAGAAGAAATCATCAAACATCACCTACTGCATCTGCAGCATTAGGTAGAACCTTGACTGTAGGACTAATGATGGGATATATGATGAAAAATGACGAAGATAAGTTAACTGTTAAGATAAATGGTGGAGGTCCAGTAGGAACTATATTAATAACCGTTGATAACAAAGGAAATGTAAAGGGTTATGTAGATAATCCAAGTGCTGATGTTGAAAGAAAAGCTAGTGGAAAGCTTGATGTTGGAGCTTTGGTTGGTACTAATGGTAAAATTACTGTTATAAGAGATATAGGTTTAAAAGAGCCTTATGTTGGTACATCTGATATAGTTACAGGTGAGATTGCTGAGGATTTAGCACTTTATTATTTCTTGTCAGAGCAAACATCATCAGCTATTGCAGCAGGTGTACTTGTAAATCCAGATACTAGTATAAAATCTGCAGGTGGTATAATTGTACAGCCACTACCTGAAATATCAGATGAAGGTATAAAAGCTTTGGAAGATATGTTTGCAAATATGAAATCAGTATCTGAATATTTTGACACTGATAAGAGCATAGAAGAAGTTGTAGCTGAGATATTTAAAGATTTTGAAATTAAGATAACAGAGAAAATACCTGTACAATTTAAATGCGATTGCTCAAAAGAAAGGATAGATGGGGTTTTAATTTCCCTTGGTAAAGAAGAGATAAAGAAAATTATTGAAGAGGATAAGAAAGCAGAGATTAAATGTACATTTTGCAATAAAAATTATGAATACAACATAGAGCAGCTTGAAGAAATATTGAAAAAAATTAATTGATTATAATCTTATAATGTATATATGTTATTGACAAAATCTGTACTGTGTATTATAATACGTAATACAGATTTAATTATATTATGTTAGTGCTAAAGATTAAATTAATTAGAATATCATAAGGCTCTAATGTAATTTTAATTAATATGTAATAGAATTTGATAAGCAATGTTAATTTCTAAACAAAATATAATATGAAAGGCCGCATTATTATGCAAAATATATTAATATTAACAGCTTCCTTTGGGATGGGACATAAAAGTGTATCTAATGCACTTAAGGAGCAAATCGAATTAAAGAATAATAATTGTAATGTTGAAATAGTAGATATTTTAGATGTATTTAATCCGGTATTAAATAATGTGGGGTCTAAAATATATTATAATTTAACTGAAAGATATCCGTTGGTATATAATACTATTTATGATATAAAAAAAACAAATAGAAATAATCTATTCGATATTTTACTTTGTGCTACCTATTATAAAAAGCTTCATAAATACATAGATGCTTTTTCACCAAAATTAATTATTAGCACATTTCCGTTATGTTCGTGTGCAGTATCAATGATCAAAAAAGTGTGTAAACTCAATACTAAAATGATTACAGTTATTACTGATATTTCTGATAGCTGGGAGTGGCTCTATAATGGAACAGATTTGTATATGGTGCCATCTAAAGATGTTAAAGATAAGTTAATAGCTAAGGGAATAAATAAGGATATTATTAAGGTAACAGGAATTCCAGTAAAAAGCAGGTTCTTACATAGTAATCAAAATGTAGAAAAAGACACTATTCTAATAATGGCTACAGGTATGACGGAGCAAGATTTATCAGATGAAGTGTTAAGACAAATTGATGCTTACGACAGCTTGAAGACTGTTATTGTAACAGGTAGAAATCATGATTTGTTCAGTAAACTGTCGTTAAAGCTGTATAAAAATATCGAGATACTTGGATTTGTTAATAATGTTGATGAGCTTATGGATAAGTCAGTATTTTTGATGACAAAACCTGGAGGTATAACAGTTTTTGAAGCAATTAACAAGGAACTTCCTTTACTAGTTAAAGATAGTGGAATAGGTCAGGAAAAAGGAAATGTTGATTTTATAAGAAAAAATAATTTAGGTCTTGTTATTAATGATTCAGACGAATTGCTAGATGTAATTAATGAACATATTGAGAATCCATATAAAAGTATTGAATTTAGTCAAAATATGCATAAAATAAGAAGTGATTTCAATCCTAATAATGCGATTGAATGCATTTTAGAAAGTATAAACTAAAGATATGATTCTGTAATAGACATGAGGGAGTATATTATGCTTAAGGATAATAAAAAAAAGATATTTAATTTTTGCTTTATAGTTTTTTCAAGTATAATTTTAATATATATATTGGTACAAAGCAGTGATATTTCGTTAATTATTAATGTTTTAAAGCAAATTAAGCTGCACTATGTTTTAATAGCTCTTGGATGTTTGTTTATATTCTGGCTTCTAGAAGCTTATATGATTTTTAAACTGATTCTTAAGTTCACAGATAAAAAGGCTAATTTTTCAACATTTTGGTTAGCATTAAAAACAACTTTAGTTGGGCAGTATTATAGCAATATTACTCCTGGTGCTTCTGGAGGACAGCCTGTACAGCTTTTTGTTATGAAGGATGAGAATGTTCCAATTAGTGCGGGTACAGCTGTTTTGGTTGAAAAATTTCTGTTATTTCAAATAGGAGTAACGGTTTATTCATTAACTCTTGCAATATATAAGTTAAAAACTCTATTAGAATTTTCTAATGGAGCTACGTGGCTTGTAATGATTGGATTGACAGTTAACATTATAATGATTTTGAGTATATGGCTAATATCTATAAAACCTAAGCTTATTAAAAGTGTTATTGGATTTATTATTAACATATTAGTAAAACTCAGAATTATTAAAGATTTACCTAAAGCTCAAAATAGTTGTGATGAATTTATTAAAAACTATGAAGTATCTATTAAGAAGATGAAGACTAATAAAAAGCTAACTTTAAAACTGTTTGCTTTAACTTTTATACAGCTTACATTATTTTTTAGTATAACCTATTTTATATATAAATCATTTAATTTAAGTGGAAATAGTATTTTTGAAATTATATGTCTACAATCCTTTGTGTATATGTCTGTCTCTTTTGTTCCAATTCCTGGTACTATAGGAGCGAGTGAAGTTGGGTTTGTATTGCTTCTTGGTAATGTTTTTTCAAAAAATATAATAGGAGCAGCTATTTTATTATGGAGAGGTATAAGCTATTATTTTAGTTTGATATTTAGTGGAATTTTCATAATTTTAGTATCATTATTTAAAAAATATAGGGCTATATAAATGAATCCCTTTATAATTTCATGGAAAGCAAAATATGCAATTATTGATTACAGAGCAAATGAGCAAATATTTAAAACAATAGAGAGACATAATCTTATACCAATTAAAACAATAAAATGTGATGATATTCTAGAACCTGTTTGTGGTCATCCTGACATGGTTATGCATCCTATTGATAATACTAGCATTGTTGTTGCACCAAATGTATTTGATTATTATTATAGTATATTTAAAAATAGTGGTATAAATTTAATTAAAGGTGGAAAAACTTTAAGCAGAAACTATCCACATGATATTGCATATAATGTAGCAAGAATGAGTAACTATGCTATACACAATTTAAAATATACGGATGAGGTTTTAAAATATTATTTGCATAAGTCAGATATTAGCTTTATTCATGTTAATCAAGGCTATTCTAAGTGCTCCACTGCCAGCATCAGTGATGATAAGGCTATTAGCTCTGATTTTACGATTTGTACTGCAATTAGAAGTTTAGGTCTTGAGTGTCTATATTTTAATCCAAAGAACATCTGCTTAGAGGGCTATGAGTATGGCTTTGCTGGGGGCTGTATGGGAAGGCTAGATAATAAGCATTTTTTATTGACAGGAAATATTGCTGATGAAACAAGTAAAAATGATTTATATAGCTCTATCGAAAGGGAAGGTCTTAATATTATAGAAGCATCTGATGCTGCTTTAACTGACTATGGAACAATAATTGTAATATAGATGTGACTTGCGTAAGGTGAGAAATTGTATAAATTGCAAATGATAAAAGCAAATCTGTTAAGAGAGGAGTGGCAGCTTGGAGCTTTTATCAAGTGGTAAAAGCAGGCATTTATCACTTAGGGAGGAGTGACATCATGGAGCTTTTAACGCTAGAAATAGATAAAAAAGATGATCTTAATTATTATAAAATAATCAGTACTTTGACTAATTTACAACATAAATCAATGACTGCAACTATACATGCACTAAATGATAGCTATGATAAAATAATATATAATATCGATAATTTAAATGATATTGATGATTGTAAAAATGAAATTATCTCAAAAATAAATATAATCATAAGATCCTACATGGTTGAAGAGGCTTTTAATTATTTTGAACAAGGCTATTTTTATTTTGAAGATGCTGAAATTGACACAATCAAAGAAATAATTGAAGAAGATATGAATAGTGATATTAAGATTAATCTGATATTAAAAGTGAAAATTAATGAGTATTTAGAGAATTCTAGCTTAATTAATATGAGTGGTTTTGTAAAGTTCAGATTGAAATTTATCAAGGACTATGTAAAGCAAATGGTAGAAAAATGTATTGATAATTATTTAATTAAAAAAGAGTATACAGATTTTATAAGTATGCTTAAATATTTTTCAGAGGATGATACAGAAGCTAGGGAAAATATTAATATTGTAATTAATGATGGAAAATTGCAGATATATAATGAGGCAATGGAGAAAATTACTTTGATTTCTAATGTAGAGTTTTCTGAAGAACTAGAGCCTTCGGATATAATATATGATGAAAGTCTTATAAATTCAATAATAACAATATCTCCAAAGAAAATTATTTTACATTTAAGTAAAGATTATGAAAATATCGATGAAATTAATAAGAATACAATTGAAATTATCAATAAGCTATTTGTGGATAGGATAAAATTTTGTATGGACTGTGAATATTGTAAAGAATAGTATAATATAAATTAAATATAAATGTGCAATAATTACTCTGTGAATTCAGGGTAATTATTTTTTGTAAAATAGTCATACTAATTAGGATTATAATGAAAAAAATGTCCAACTGAGTTTGACAATTTACTTTATTGTTTTTTTGTGAAAAAATTATTGAAATATGTCTTTTAATTTTCAAAATATCTGCTATAATATATATGAAAATATGCCATGAGAGCATATATGTCTTGTATCTGTCTATTGTTTAAAATATGATGTTTAACAATAAAATTATGCAGAACGAGAACAGGAGGATAATAAATGAATACAAGTAACAAAACACGCAAACTCACTTTTTTAGGAGTTATGCTATCATTGACAATTGTTTTTGTCTTGATAACTGCAATACCAGGACCAACTGCAACGCTAGCAATGCTGATTTTCATACCTACTATTATAACAAGTATAGTATATGGACCAAAGTTTGGAGCACTAATGGGGTTTTTAGCTGGATTAATAACACTGATAAGGGCATATATAGCACCTTTAAGCGCTTTTGACTATTTTTTTCAAAATCCTTTAGTAGCAATATTGCCTAGGATATTTATTGGAGTAATACCTTATTTTGTATATGAAGGATTAAAAAAAATATTCAAATTTAAAGGCGGAGAAAATGTTTCTGCAGTTATTGCAGGAGCATCAGGTATGATTACAAATACAGTATTGGTTATATTAGCTTTATATTTGTTATATAGCACAAATATTGTGAAAATGTACACTGAAGCTGGTTTTGAAATCGCAAATTCAATAGTAAGCTTTTTATTAGTAATAGGAGGCTTTAATGGATTAATTGAAGCTGCAACAGCAGCAGTGCTTACACCACCTGTAGTACATATTTATAACAAATTTAATAAAGATAGGTAAATCAATTTACAGAGTGTCCTACTCTGAGGAGGGCACTCTGTATTTTAATTAAACGGAGGTATACGAATGATCCTTGTCAGGTAGACAATGTCTACTATACTAAATATCATAGTATTTTATTATATTTACTTAATCAAACAAACGGAGGTATACGAATGATCCTTGTCGTAGACATTGGCAATACAAATATAGTTTTAGGGGTTTATAAGGAAGAAGAGCTTCTAGGTAGTTGGAGAATGCTCACTAAAAATGAGAGAACAGCAGATGAATATGGTATGTCTATACTTAGCCTTCTACAATTTAATAATATAGATTATAAAGAAATTGATAGTTCTATATTATCATCAGTTGTTCCAAATGTAATGCATTCATTTACACATGCAATGCGAAAATACTTTAATATTGAGCCTTTGATAGTAGGACCTGGAATAAAAACTGGTATAATGATAAAATCTGATAATCCAAGAGAAGTTGGTGCAGATAGAATAGTAGATGCAGTAGCAGCTTTTGAACAGTATGGTCGTAAAACTCCACTTATTGTAATAGACTTTGGAACTGCGACAACATACGATGTTATTAGCGAAAATGGAGAATTCTTATATGGAATTACTTCACCTGGTATTCAAATATCTGCTGATGCATTATGGAATAAAACAGCTCAGCTCCCAAATATTCAAATTAAAAAGCCAGATTCTATACTTGCAAAAAATACTGTTACAAGTATGCAAGCAGGCTTAGTATATGGCTATATTGGACAAACTGAATATATTATTAAAAAAGTAAAAGAAGAAATGAATAATGATAATATTATCGTTGTAGCAACTGGAGGTCTTGGTAGAATCATAAGTGACGAGACAAAGTACATAGATATTTATGATCCACAGTTATTATTGAAAGGGCTTAAATATATTCACGATAAAAATAAGTAGAAACTTAGCGAAGAATTATAGAATAAATTCTTCGCTAAATTATTGCTTATTAAGATAGACATTCATATAACTAGTTGTAAAACGTTCGTCTAATATTTTTTCGTTTTTTGAAAAAAATCCGTTGTAATAAATATGATTTTGATATACAATAAATAGTACATGTTAAAAATTAGTTAAAAATACTAAAGGGAGGACGAAATTAAATGGAAAAAATGACAGAAGAAAAGGATAGTATTTTAAGTTTGATAAAAAGTCCGTATGTTTTGAGCTTCATTAAAAAGTACAAGCTATACTACATATTTGGAATAATGTTTTTGGTTTTGATTGATTATCTACAAACTATAATACCATTAAATATTGGTAATGTTATTGATGGTTTGGAGAAAAATAATATCACATTGAATGGTATCCAAAGAGAAGTTATAATTATTATGAGTCTTGCTGTTGTAATTATTATAGGAAGAATCATGTGGAGATTACTCATTTTTGGAGCTGCTAGAAAAATCGAAAGAGATATTAGAGATGACTTGTTTGCTCATCTTGAAAAGTTATCTCCAAGATATTATAGCAATCATAAAACTGGTGAAATAATGGCTTACATCACAAATGATCTAGAAGCAGTTAGACAAGCTATGGGTATGGGTATCATGATGATTTTTGACGTTGCTACATTATTGTTTTTCACATTGTATAATATGTCTACACAAATAAATGTATTGCTTACAATATTTGCTGTTATACCCCTTGTTTTTATAGCTTTAGTTACTGCAAAACTAGGACCAAGACTATTTAGAAGGTTTGCAGATAGACAAGATGCATTTTCTAAGATTTCTGATTTCGTTCAAGAGGATTTGTCTGGTATAAAAGTAGTTAAAGCCTTTGTACAACAGGAAAAGGAAATTGAAGCTTTTGAAAAAATAAGCAATAATTATTTTAAGGTAAATATGAATTTAATGAAAATGCAAGCAGCTATGAATCCACTAATGAGTGGTATTGCTGGTGTAGCAATGGCTATTTCTTTAGGATATGGTGGATATATCACTATAAATGGAGTAATCAGTGTTGGTAACTTTGTAACTTTCATACAATTTTTAGGAATGCTTGTTTGGCCTATGATGGCTATAGGAATGGCTGTAAATACTATGACAATGGGCTCTGCTTCGTTAAAAAGAATACAATCAGTTTTACAAGAAAAGATAGAGATTAAGGATGCAGAAGATGTAATAAATGTTGATAAGTTTGAGGGTAGTATCAAATTTGATAATTTGAGTTACAAGTACCCTGAAACAGATGTGTATGCTCTTGAAAATATTTCATTTGAAATTAAAAAGGGAGAGACTCTTGGTATCGTTGGAAGAACTGGAAGTGGAAAGACTACTTTGGTTAATCTCCTATTAAGACTATACAATGTTGATGAGAATAGAATTTTTGTAAGTGGTGTAGATATAATGAAGCTTCCTTTAAAAATTCTAAGAGAGAACATTGGATATGTACCTCAGGATAATTTCTTATTTTCAGAAACAATTAAAAACAATATCGATTTTAGTGATGGTAATTTATCAATGACAAAAATTGAAGAATTCGCAGAGTTTGCTTGTGTCCATGATAATATAGTTGAGTTTAAAGATGGATATGAAACTATAGTTGGTGAGAGAGGTGTTACTCTTTCCGGAGGACAAAAACAAAGAGTATCTATAGCTAGAGCTTTAATTAAGGACCCTGAGATATTGATATTAGATGATTCAGTTTCTGCTGTTGATACAGATACAGAGGAGAAAATACTTAATAATTTAAAAAAACAAAGAGCTGGTAAAACAAATATTATCATAGCTCATAGAATTTCAACAATACAAAAAGCTGATCACATTATAGTAATTGATGATGCTAAGCTTGTAGAACAAGGTACCCATGAACAATTAGTTGCAAACAATGGCTTGTACAATTCTCTATATCAAAAGCAATTGCTTGAAAAAATGATAGATGAAGAAGCTTAGGAGGTGTACTAACGATGGAACAAATGGAAAATTTACAAATAAAAAAGACTAATCCCAAAACTATAAAAAGAATGCTAAAATATGCAAAGCCATATATTGGATGGTTTGCATTAACAATAATGTTTATTTTAGCAATAGTAGCACTTGAACTTTATCAACCAATATTGCTTGGAAAAGCAACAGACCTAATAGTTGAAAATATAGGTAGCTCTGAAGCTGCAAATCAAATCGTAGGTATAGGACTTAAATATCTAGGAATTGTCCTATTAAGCTTAGTATTAAGTTATTCACAATCAATGGTTTTAGCATATATTGGACAAAAGGTTATATTTAATGTGAGAATGGATGTTTTTAAACATCTTCATAAATTATCAATTAACTTTTTTAATAACAATCCAATAGGAAGACTTGTAACACGTGCTACTAATGATATTGAAACTCTTAACGAAATGTATACAAGTGTTATTGTTAACACTTTGCGAAGTATAGCACTTTTAATTGGAATTGTAGTTACAATGCTTACATATAATGTTAAATTATCATTATTAACATTTACTGTAATGCCTTTTATTATAATCTTTACTACTTGGTTCTCTGTGGCATCTCGTAAAATTTATAGAGAGATACGTGTAAAAATCTCTACATTAAATGCCTTTGTTTCAGAACATGTTTCTGGTATGAAGATAGTACAGATTTTTGCTGTCGAAAACAAGATGCTCAATAAATTCAAAGAGAGAAGTGAAGCGCTAAGAAAAAGACTTATGGACCACATTAAATTATTTGCTGTTTATGGACCTTCAAACTATTTATTGAATATAGTTGCATTGGTATTGCTTCTATGGTTTGGTGGAAAGATGTATATGGCTGGAGAGATTACAATTGGTACAATAGTAATTTTCCAAAGATACATTGGAAAATTCTTCGAGCCTATACAAGAGTTCGCAGAGCAGCTAAACATTATACAATCAGCTTCAGCTTCAGCAGAAAGAATATTTGATTTACTAGATGAAAAACCAGAAATTGTTGACAGTCCAAATGCTGTTGATATGAAGGATTTAAAAGGTGAGATTGAGTTTAAAAATGTATGGTTTGCATACAAGGATGATGAGTGGATATTAAAGGATGTTTCATTTAAAGTTATGCCTGGACAAAATATTGCATTCGTTGGAGCTACTGGTGCAGGAAAAACTACTATTCAAAATCTTATAACAAGGTACTTTGATATTCAAAAGGGAGAAATTTTAATTGATGGTATTAATATAAGAGATATTAAACTTGATAGCTTGAGAATGAATATAGGTCAAATGCTTCAGGATGTGTTCTTGTTCACTGGTAATATAAAAAGTAACATAAGACTTAGAAATGATAAAATTAGTGATGAAGAAATCTATGATGCTGCTAAATATGTTAATGCTGACGGATTTATTACAAAGTTTCATAAGAAGTATAATGAACCTGTTATTGAAAGAGGAGCTTCTTTTTCAGCAGGCCAAAGACAATTATTATCATTTGCAAGAACACTTGCATTTAAGCCGAAGATACTTATACTAGATGAAGCTACAGCAAATATAGACACTGAAACAGAAGGCTTGATTCAGGATGCACTTGAAAAACTAATGAAGGGAAGAACAACATTAATAGTTGCTCATAGACTTTCAACTATTCAAAATGCTGACAAGATAATTGTAATGCATAAGGGAAGAATAATGGAAGAGGGAACTCACCAAGAGCTTCTTGCACATCATGGTATGTATTATAAGCTATATAAACTTCAATATGAGCATTAAAGATATGTAATTGGTGTTATTATTTAGATTCTTAAATCTTTGTGAAAATTATAAAAATTCTCACAAAGATTTTTTAATTTGGTAATTTTATTTTATGATTTTAAAAGTCTTTTAACAAAGTAAGCAATAATTGTAATAATTAAATGTATATATTTTATAATATTGAAAACACTAAGTATTACATATTAAGAAATGGAGGTTTAGTATGAAAAAATATATATGTTTATTTTTGGTATTGTTGTTAGTATCAATGCCATTAGTTGCTTGTACCACTACTAAAACACCAAGTAACAACGGTACTACTAACACAAATCCAGGTGGTACTGGTGGCACAAACCCACCGCAATAGCAACAAATATTGTTTCCTCTAATATGTAATAAAATACACATATTTTTAAAATTGTGATTTTATTTACATATTAGAGGTTTTTTTATTTATTAACTTGTGATATAATATGCGTAGCGTAGTTATAAAGAGTGAACAAAGTTACTCTAATGGTTTGCGTAGCAAGAATTACAGAGCTAGTTGTGTAAAAACTAGCTAGAAAAATATTGAGGAGAAAAATCTCCTTTACAATAAAATATGGAGGAATCATGGAAAAAATAATTATAACCGGAAACGGTTTGACTCTAGAAAAGTTAGTTAAGGTTTGTAGAGAATATGCAATTGTAGAACTAGCTGATTCAGCAAAGGATAGAGTTTTACAATCAAGAAAGATAGTAGACGATTTTGTTGAAAATGAAAAGGTTGTATACGGAATTACAACAGGCTTTGGAAAGTTTAGCGATGTAAGTATTTCAAAGGAAGAATCAAAGCTTTTACAAAAAAATCTTATTATAACTCATGCAGTAGGAGCAGGTAATCCATTTGCTACTGAAATAGTAAGAGGAATAATGCTTTTAAGAATTAATAATTTAGCAAAAGGTTATTCAGGAGCAAAGCTTGAAACTATACAAACCTTTATAGATATGCTTAACAAAAGAGTACATCCTATAGTGCCAGAAAAAGGTTCTTTAGGAGCTAGTGGAGATTTGGCTCCATTATCACATGTAGTTTTACCTATGATTGGTCTTGGACAAGCAGAATATAATGGTGAGGTTATTGATGGGGCTGAAGCTATGAAAAAAGCGGGAATCCCTACAATTGAATTAACTTCAAAGGAAGGACTTGCATTAATAAATGGTACACAGGTTATGACATCAGTTGGTGCCCTTGCTTTGTATGATGCACTCAACTTAATTAAAACTGCAGATATAGCTGCAGCTCTTAGCTTTGAGGCTCAAAATGGAGTAGTAACTGCACTTGATCATAAGGTTCATGATGTTAGACCACATAAAGGACAGCAAGATAGTGCAAAAATATTATTACAATTGCTACAAGATAGTAAAATGACTTCAAAACAGGGAGAGATAAGAGTACAAGATGCTTATTCTCTAAGATGTACACCACAGGTACATGGCGCTAGTAAGGATGCTATAAACTATGTAAAAGAAAGAGTTGAAATAGAGATGAACTCTGTTACAGATAATCCAATAATATTCCCTGAAACTCTTGAAGGAATATCAGGCGGAAACTTCCATGGCCAGCCTATGGCATTGAGCTTTGACTTTTTAGGTATAGCATTATCAGAACTTGCAAATATCTCTGAGAGGCGTCTTGAAAGACTAGTAAATCCAGCACTTAGTGGACTCCCTGCGTTTTTAGTAGAAAATGGTGGTTTAAACTCTGGCTTTATGATAGTACAATATTCAGCAGCAGCATTAGTATCAGAAAACAAAATATTAGCTCATCCTGCAAGTGTTGATAGTATACCATCTTCAGCAAATCAAGAGGATCACGTATCTATGGGAACAATAGCAGCAAGAAAAGCAAGAGAAATCATGCAAAACGTAAGAAGAGTTCTTGCAATGGAAATCATGTGTGCCTGCCAAGCTATAGACCTTAGGGGAAACAAAGGCTTAGGTAAAGGTACAAAAGCAGCATTTGATACAGTAAGAGCATCAGTTCCAATGCTAATAGAGGACAGAGCTTTATACGAAGACATAAATAAATGTGAAAACATAATAATTAATGAAGAAATAATAAGCAAGGTTGAAGCATCAGCAGGAGAAATCTGTTTTTAAATAAATAACTAAAGCCATTTGTAATTACTTGTTTGTGTACCGACCTCTCAATTGTCAGATTTTTAAGTCTATCTTTTGGGGCGGTACATTGTATTCAGATGGCTTATTGAAGATATTGAGGAATTAAATTATGAGTTTGATTGAAATTACAAAGGATAGCTATTTATATCACTCGAAAAATATTGAAATAATTGCTTTAGTTTCTAGTATATTTTTAGATGAAACTAAGAATAAAAGATACTTAGAGTATTATGACTTAAGCTTTATTGAAGAAATAAAAAAGAAATTTAGATTTTTACATGAAATTTTAAATGAATTAAGTGGATATGGAATGTCACTTTTAGAGCTTATGTTTAATAGGAAAGATATCAGTGATAATAGTGTAGATTTTCCAATATATGATTTTGCAAATTTAGATGATTTTGAAAAATATCTTTTAGATATGGATTCTACAAGCTTTATCTGTTCATTTTTTGGTGATAACATCGATAAAAATACTCTTAAGGATGCCTTAACTGATATAAATAAATTGAGTAAGTTATATGAAGAAAGAACATATTTGAGTAAAAGCTTTATAGGACTAAAAACATTTATTGATAACAGAGAAACTTTTATCAAGGACTATTTTAGTTGTGCCAGAGCTTTGCAAGGTGATGAATTTGATAAAGCAGTTAAATATATTGAGAGTATCTTTACTGATGAAAAGCAAAGATTTGAAAAAGCATTAGCAAAGGACCTTCCACTAGAGGTTTCACAGCAAATTATGGGTAAAACCTTTTATAATAGAGGACCTTATAATAAATTTATTTTTATGCCAAGTGTATTTTCACCATATAAAGCAATTAGATTTTTTTATGATTATCAAATATTAATTTATTCCACAGTAAAAAATGAGTTTACAAATTCTGATGCTATTAATAAACTGAAAGCTATATCAGATGAAAGTAGATTGAAAATATTAGAGCTATTAAAAAAAGATGGACCAACGATTGGCAAGGATTTAGCGAAAAATTTAAATATTGCTAATTCAACACTTTCTCATCATATAGAGCAGTTAAGCGCAGCAGGATTTTTAAATGAAGAAAGAGTAAAGAACTCTAAATATTACAGTATAAATTCTAATTCCTTAGATGGCCTTGTTGAGTACCTAAGTGAATTGTTAAAAAAATAAGTTATAAAAAGCTATTAAATTTAATTATTAATTTAGTAGCTTTTTTATTGACAAAAAATAGAAACAGTATTATACTATATTAATCTAATTAGATATTAATAGAATTTATAATCTAATATTACTTTAAATTAACAGAGAGGGATATAAGGTTAAAAAAAGTATTAAAAAAGAGAGGATAAGCACCGATGCACATACGACATATAGCATGGCGTTTTGTAAAATTGGTACAAGGGCATACAAAAATGCAAAATGTGATTGAACTAAAAAATTTAAAACGTGAGTTCGTAGTAAAAAAGGGCTGGATAAAGCGAAAGAGGGAAATTGTTAAGGCTGTAGATGGAATTTCATTTGAAGTTAAAAAAGGTGAAATTTTTGGGCTTTTAGGTCAGAATGGTGCTGGTAAAACTACAATTATTAAAATGCTAATAACTTTGCTAGCACCAAGCTCTGGAACATGTAAGGTTCTCGGCTATGATACATATGGAGAAGAAAAGAAATTTAGAGATAAAATTAATTTTATCTTTGGTGGTGAGATGGGAGTTTATCGTAGATTATCTGCAAGAGATAATTTAAAATATTTCGCTAATTTATATTATATGGATGAGGATAAGGCAAATAAGCAAATTGATAAACTATTAGAATTAGTAAATTTAAAGGATAAAGCAGATGTCTTAGTAGAAACTTTTTCAAAAGGAATGGTACAAAGACTTCAAATAGCAAGAGGACTAATAAATGACCCTGAAATTATTTTTATGGATGAGCCAACAATTGGTTTAGACCCTTTTGGTGCTAAAATTTTAAGAGATATAATTAGAAAATTAAAAGCTGAAGGTAAAACTATATTGCTAACAACACATTATCTTTACGAAGCTGATGAGCTGTGTGATAGAATAGCTATCATAAACAATGGTCATCTTGTAGCGCTTGGAACACCGCAAGAATTAAGAAACATTATAAGCGGCACAAATACTATTGAATTAGTTTTGCAAAAAATAAATGATGACACAATAGATATTATAGAAAAAATAAAAAGTGTCCGTTCTGTAGTGAAAGCAGATACTGATAATGGAATAAAACTTACAATAAAATATTTAGAAAATGAAGATGCAAGTGGAAGCATATTAAATTCATTAAGTGAGTTAAAAATACTATCCTTCAATAGAAAGGAACTAACATTAGAGGATGTATATATTAAACTTGTGGAGGCATCTCTATGAAAAAATTAAAAGTTTTATGGACAACTATGACCTTACAGATGAAAAACTCATTTGTCCGTCCAATGTTTAGATTTTGCTTATTGGCAAATCCATTAGTAAATGCAATTCTCTTGTATGAAATGTTTGTAAATTCAGGACAAAGTAATTTTATAAATTATGTTATTTTGGGCTCAGGTCTCATGGGTATATGGAGCTGTATTTGCTTTTCATCAGCAGGAGATATTAACAGAGAAAGATGGTTTGGTACTCTCCCTATTATTTTTACAAGCCCAGCGGATTTTAGACTGATAATAATAGGAAAGATACTTGGCAACACAATTCTATCTCTAATTAGTTTTGCTGTATCATTTACTGTTGCAATGCTATTTTTTAAAGGTAATTTTGTTGCTCCACAAATTTCTCAATTTCTTATAGCATTTATTTCAATGATAATCAGTTTCGCAGTTGTATCAATACTCTTAGCATACTTATTGACTCTATCAAGAAAAACAACCTTGTATATGAATTTAATTGAGTATCCGATTATTTTAGTATGTGGTTTTGTATTTCCAGTAGATATATTACCAAGCTGGGTTCAAAAAATAAGTTACTCATTACCACCTACATGGGCTGTAAAGCTTTTAAGGATTAGTGTAGCTGGTGGAGTTGAAGCATCAGCATTTTTAGATACATTCCTTAAACTTAGCTTCGTCACAGGGATTTATGCAATCATTGTAATTATACTTTATAGAATAATTGATAAACAGGTAAGATTACTTGGAAGTTTGGAAATGCAATAAAAGAAAGGATAAAATAAGATGAAAAGATTTATGAGTCAAGCTTGGCTAAGTTTTAAAACTAGATATGCGGTAATTTCTTTTGAAGAATTTTTATTTATGGAAACTCTATATCCACTAATAACATTGTCCTTTTACTGTATTTTGGCAGCTTACAGCTTCAATACAAGTAATCTAGCAAGATGGGTTGTTGGTAATTCATTTTTACTTTGCACAAATACTTGTATATTTATATTAGGAATAGCATTTGATGGAGAAAGATTTTCTGGTAGAATAAGATCAATTATTATATCTCCAGTAAATAAATTGTTAATAGTTTTAGAAAAGGGTCTTTACCCAGCAATAGTATCAGTCATAACAGTTTTTTTCGGTTTTATGATAGGAAGTTTAATATTTGGTGTTGATTTTACATCTATTAATTTGGGGCTATTTTTAGTAGTAATTATAGTAGGAATGTTTTCAATGACTGGATTTTCATTATTCCTATCATCATTTGGTTTAATAACAGACTCTATGCATTTTATACTAAACCTAGTAGCAAATATATTAATAATATTCAGTGGGGCAAATTTTCCCATATCACAGCTCCCACTAGTACTTCAAATAATATCAAAAATAATACCTCTAACAAGAAGTATAGAAGCAGCAAACATGCTATTTGTTAGCTATGATACAAACGAGTTTATTTACTTATTGTTGACAGAAGCTCTAATAGGAATAATATTTTACATAATAAGCTACTTCATAATACAAGTAGCAGAAAGAATAGCCAAGAAAAACGCAAGCCTAGAACTTTTTTAAAAGTAAAAAAGTTATGAAAAAAACATTAAGTTTAATAATTTGTTTGATTTTAGCTATAAGCAGTGTTACCTCTGCTTATGCTGAAATTGGTTCTGGGGAAACTGGTAATGTTGATAGTAGCTCGACTAAAGTGGTTCAAAAATCTACGGTGCTTGAATTGAATAAAGTGAATTTTTATAGCCCAATAAAATTCACAAATGAATATGGTGATTTCTATAGCTATGAAATATTCGACTTGCTTTTTAATTATGGAGATGTTAATATCATAATAAATGAAGTTGGAGAAGAAAATATTGTTGAGGATAGTTTATTAATTTCAAAATATAAGCCTTCATTAATCCAACTTAAACCTAATACAAAATATGTATATGATATTTCAGTAATACAGGATGAATTTTTTGCAATTACATTCTATGGTGAAATAACAACAGGAGAAACAAATAAGGAGCCAGTACATTGTGAATTATTAAAGCTAAGAGATAATATTAAAGCAAGAAGTAAAATTGAGCCAATGGCAATAATTAGAGAAATAGAGCCTAACAACACTTTTGAAGCAGCTAATTTAATAAATATAAAAATTATCCTACAGTTTTAAATAAATGTAGTTTTGATACATATAATAGTTCAAATGATGTTGGTATATTGATTAATAATAATTATTTTATAGATATATTAACATTTAAGGATATATCAATAGAAGAGTTACAAAATTATGGTATAAATTCTGTGGATTTAAAGATGTTTGTCGAATTTATACACAACAACTCTGAATTATCAGAATATATTGATTATATCTATAATTTAATAAATATGTTTGAAAATTAAAATTTATTTTGTAGTTCTCTACCACCTATTTATAAACAGATGGTAGAGAACTTTACAAATATAATTGATAAGGTAAGGGGTAGTTTATATGAAGAAAATTATATTTTCAGTAATTTTAGTATTAATTTTTTTAACTGTCTTTATATCATGTGTTAATGAAAAAAAGCCTTCACAGTCAAATGCACATGAAGAAAATGTCATTAATGATTCTAATGATAACACTGAAAATGATTTAGGTAATAACATAGAAATTGGCTCAGATAATAATACTGAAAAAGATATTGGAAGCAACACAGATAATAATTCTAATAATGATACTACTGACACTTCTACAAAAGACATGTTCCTTAGTAACATTTCATATGATAAAAACATCAAATATACAAGCAGCATAAATGGAAATTTAACAAATGGTAGTTGTGTTGTAGATGATGAAGATTTTATATACTATATAAATGTAAAAGATGAAAATAAATTATATAAAATTGATAAGAATGGAAATAACAAACAGCTTGTTTATGAAGAAAAGATTGAAAATTTACAGTATTTTAATGGGAAATTATATTTTTTAATATCTAAAGAAGTTGAAAAACATCCATCTGGTTATCCTATATATGACATGTATATTTGTTCAATAGATAAGGATGGAAATAATTTTGTAGAAATAACAAAGGATAGAGAAATTAAAAACTTTCTTGTATTAAACGATAAAATTTATTATATTGCTTATTCTGGAGATGGTGAAGGTTTAGAATATGATTTGCCATCTGGAAAATATGATTTATTTTGTTATGAAATAAAATCCAAGCAAAAAAGCACTATATATGAGGTAATACAAGTTGGGGATCATATAAGGTCTTTTAGTTCTTTGCTTTTAAATGATGATAATATATATTTTAAAACATGGTATGCCGGAATAATTCAATATAACACAAAAACAGGTATTATTAAAACTGTTTTAAGTAAAACGAGTGACTATTATACAGGTACAGGTAATTTTATAATTTTTAATAATAGCTTAATTTTTACATGTATAGATGATAGAAAATATCCGGATAGTAAAACAGAGATATATATAATAAATATAAAAAAACCTGAAGATAAACCATTATTAATATTTTCCGAAATAAAAATCACTGATATGATAATGAATATTAATATAAATGATAATTATATTTTTCTAACTTATACACCATTTGATGAAATTGTTTCAGAAAAAAGTAAGATTATCTTTATAAGAATGAAACATGATGGCAGTGAAGTTGTAAAAATTAAAGAAATTTTGTGTGGTGAAGAAATATGTATTTCAGTGGGAGAAATTTATTTAATTGGTGATAAATTTGTATTTTTACACAGACTAGGAGATAGCGTGTTAGGTAAACTAATTAAAGTAATGGATTTTGATGGAAATGACATAAACTGGGATATTTAAATGCTTCAAGAGCAAGTTTAATATCCAAATAGTTAACACAATCAGACTATGCATGAAAGCTAGTAGAGAGATATGCCAATAACAAGAAAAGCCAAGAAAAATTTTATTTATTTTTCTTGGCTTTTCGTAGCTACGGAAGCACTATAAAGCAAAAACGGTTGTCGCAAGCATCCAGCGTTTATCCCTCATTAAAGACCTTTGATAGTATAAGGTGTTTGGTATCGGGATAACCGCGCCACCATTACCTTCCATATTAAAATCAAGGTAATGGTGGCTAATAAGCAGGAACCGTTTTTGCTTTATAGTGCATAAACTTAAATTCAAGAAGAAGCATGTCGAAGAGATAAATTTCTACTAAGTTTTCACCAAATAATCAAACGAACTAAAGACAATTTATTATTTATAGACAAAAATGTTTTAATATTATATAATAACTTTATGATAAATAAAATAATATATTTTACATAGACGGGGGAACAAAGTTTTTCAATTTTCGTCTATATATGTGAGTGGGGTGGAAAAATGCAAGATTATGAACTTATACTTGTTAAAAAAAGTATAAGCGGTGATGTTGATGCTTTTGAAGAACTTATTAAGGATTATAAGAAAATGGCTTATAACATTGCATTAAGAGTTTTGCGTAACAAAGAGGATGCTGAGGACATATCTCAAGAAGCTCTGATTAAGGTTTTTAAAAATATTAGCTCATTTAATATGAAATCAAGCTTTAAGGTATGGTTGTATAGAATAGTTATGAATTCTTGCTTTGATTTTAAAAGGAAGAAAAACATTGTTACTTATTCTATTGATAAGCCTCTTGAAAACGAAGAAAACGAAATAATACAGGAGATACCAGACAATACATATAATCCGGATATTGTTATTCAAAATGAACTAGAATCTCAAATGTTGTATGAAAGTATTGACAGCTTAGATGATGATTTTAGAACAGTCATAGTGCTAAGGGATATTCAAGGACTATCGTATAGAGATATAGCCTCGGTTTTGTCCTGCAATGAAGGGACTGTTAAATCAAGACTGAACAGAGCTAGAAACAAATTGAAAGAAATCATTACAAAAAAATTATCGAATATTGAAAGTTAGGAGGTGTGAATTATGGATTGTATAAAGTTTAAAGAATTGATACAAGACTATATAGATGCTGAGCTTGATAACTCAATTACATTGACAAGTGAAGCTAAAAAAGAATTTGAAGAGCATATGGAAGCTTGTTCTGCTTGTAAAGCAGAATTTACAGCATATCAAAAGATGATTAATAGTGTTCACGCCTTAAAGCCTGAAAAATTGCCTGAGGGCTATTGTAAGCGTTTAAACACAAGACTAAAATCTAGTAAGCTTGAGGTTATAAGAAAGAAAAAATTTAAGTATACAAGGTATATAGGTATAGCAGCAGCATTCGTATTAGTTGCCCTAATAGTAAACTTTGCTTTAAATGGCATTGGTAATAATTCTATAAGCATGAATGATATGGCTATTAATGATAATTATGCCAACTATGATGCTAAAGGTGAAGCAGACAATGGTGCCACAGCACCAGAAGCTCCTAGAGATGATGCAAAAAGTGATGAATCTTATGTTGCTCAAAAGAATATGACGCTTACATCTCAAACATCTCAGAAGCCTTCTCAAGAAAAGATAATTAAATCTGGATATCTATATATAGAAACTATAGAATTTGATAAGCTAATTGAAAGCTTGAGTCTAGAAATTAAAAATGTAAATGGCTATATAGAAAATAGTGAGATATCCATAAGAGAAAAGATAGAAAATAAATCTTACAGATATGCAAACTTAAATCTAAGAGTACCTAAGGAAGTATTTGAGAATATTATTATATATATTGAGGGAAATTCAGAGGTTACTACAAAAAATATTTCTGAAACAGATGTAACTAAGGATTATTACGATAAACAAAATATTTTAACAAACCTTCAAATTCAAGAAAATAGACTTAGGGAGCTTTATGGAAAAGCTGAAACTATTACTGATATACTAGCTCTAGAAAATGAAATTAGACGAATAAGAACTGAGATAGATACTTATAGTATTGATTTAAGTAATATTGATGATAGAGTAAGCATGGCAACAATTCAATTAGGTATAGTAGAGATTCAAGATAAAGATATTAATATTAAGGCAGAGGATGGTCTATGGACTAAAGCAAAAAAAGGTTTCATAAGAACTATTAATAATATTATAGATTTCTTACAAGCCTTAATTATCTGGTTAATTTCGTATATATTAATTATAATACCTGTTGTAGTTGTTGTAATTATAACTTATTTACGAATTAAGAAAAACAAAAAAAGCTAAAATCTTGTATAATTAAATATTATATTTAAGAATATTATTATATCTTCGCAAAATAGCTATAAAAAAAGAGTGCTTCAAAACACTCTTTTTTATTTACATATTAATAAAAATTAGGTACAATGATAATATCAGTGTTGATTTTATATCAGCATATTTGAAAGGGATGAGAAACACAATGGAAAATATTAGCATATTTGATAATCAAAAAAATATTATAGATTTAAAAGCTGGAGATAAAATAGATGCCTTTGTATTAATCAAGGATATAGGCTTAAAAAAAACAAGTGCAGGTAAACAATACTTAGACCTAAACCTTGTGGATAAAACTGCTGAGATTAATGCAAAAATATGGGAAAACGCTAAAGAAAATGAAGATATTGTAGCTGGAAACAGCATTGTTAAAATTAGAGGAGAGGTAATTGAGTGGGCTGGATCATTACAGTTAAAAATTAACAAAATAAGACTTCCTCTTCCAAACGAGAATATTGAAATTTCAGAGCTTGTTCCATCTGCTCCAATAAATGCGGTTCAAATGATGGATGAGCTTAAAGATTATATATATAAAATAAAGGACAGTGAAATAAGAACATTAACTAATAATATAGTGGATAAATATAATGACAAGCTAATATATTTTCCAGCAGCAAAATCAAATCATCATTCATATAGAAGTGGTCTTTTGTATCATATACTTAGAATGCTAAGGACAGCTGAAAAGCTTGCTATGGTGTATGATAGTATTAATGCAGATTATGTGTATGCAGGAGTTATTTTACATGATATATGCAAAATACAAGAAATGGACTCTAATGAACTAGGCATAGTATCAGAATACACTATGGAAGGGAAGCTACTTGGTCACATAATTCAGGGTATAAAAGAAATTGAGTTTGAAGGAGAAAAAATCGGACTTGATAAAGAAAAAAGCATTGTACTTCAGCATATGATACTATCTCATCATTACGAGCCAGAGTTTGGAAGTCCTAAAAAACCAATGACATTAGAAGCAGAAATATTGCATTATCTTGATATAATAGATGCTAGAGTATTTGATTTTGAGAATGCATTAAAATCAGTAAGTGGAGGCGAATTTACTGATAAAATATGGGTGCTAGATAATAGAAATCTTTACAAATTAAAGGATACGGATAAATCAAACCTAGAGTAAAAAAATGATATAAATGTAGATAAAAATATTTAATGGAGGAGCTTTTGAGATGAATGTCATAGAAATAAATGTAGGAAGTAGAGCCTTTACAGTAAAGACTGATGAAAATAATGAGCACGTAAAAAAGGTAGAAGATTTAATCAATGAACAGTTGAATATGTATGTCATGAATAAAAAATATAATGAAGCCGAAAAGCTAATTATAGCCTCTTTTACTATTTCTGATAAGTATATAAAGCTTTTAAAAGAGCTTGGTGAGTTGAAAGAAGAAAACAGATTACAAATACAAGAATCAAAGGAAAAAATTATTTCTCTTTATAAGGAAAACGAAGAACTCAGAGCAAAAATTGAGAGCATTCTTAAAGATAAAGAAGAACTTGTTTTTATGTTGAATATGCAAAAGGATAATCAAGAAAAAAGCTCTTCTAAAATAGCAAACTTGGAAAAAATGCTTGTTGAAAAGGAACAAAGACAGGTACAAATTGAAATAGAGTTAGAAGAGCTTAGAACTCAGACTGATAGCCTAAATGAAAAATGTTTAGAGCTTAGCTCGGATAGGGAAAAATTCCTAAGCGATTTATCAAAAGCTGAGCAGGAAAAGAATGATCTAAACTCGAGAATTTCTAAGATGTTATCAAGACTCAATGAAAAAGACAAAACTATTTCTGACAATGAGCTTGTCATTAGTCAAAACAAAAAAACTATAAATGAATTAAGTCAAAAATTGAATTTAGTAAATGATAGTACAAGAAAATCCTCTGATTCAATTAGGGTATTAGAGGATGAAAATAGCAGACTCCTTGATGAAATAAATATGATGAATCAAAAGCTGTCTGAAAAGGATGATATTATTGGACAAAACTACAAATTTATTGAAGAATTAAAAATTTTAAAGGATGAAATTAGTAAAAAGCATGATAGAGTTGGTAATGAAAAGGAAAAGTATTTAGAAGAGCTCTTATTAGCAAATAGTGAAATTGAAAATCTTAAGTTTTCAATTAATGAGATGAATGAAAGGCTAAATAGAAGAGAAGCAGAAAATTACCAAAACTCTGTTTACATAGAGCAACTTAAAAAAGAAAATAGCGAATTAATGAGCTTATTAGATTCTGAAACCTCAGCAAATAAATAAGCTATGCTATATTAAAAGAAGGGAACAAAAATGGAAAAAAAGGTAGAACTTTTAGCACCTGCTGGGAGCAAGGATGCTTTTTATGCTACTATAAATAGTGGAGCTGATGCAGTGTATTTAGGAGGTAAAAACTTCAATGCAAGGCATTACTCAGAGAACTTCAGTGATGAGGATTTAAAAGAAATAGTTGCATATGCTCACAACAAGGGAGCAAAGGTTTATGTTACAGTAAATATTATATTAAAGGATACTGAAATTCTAGAAGTCTTAGATTATATATTTTACTTGTATGAAATAGATGTTGATGCTTTAATAGTTCAGGATTTAGGACTTGTTTATCTAGTAAGCAAGTACCTGCCTGATTTTAATATTAACATTAGTACTCAAGCATCTATATATGATAAATATGGTGTGGAATTCTTTGAGTTTTCAGATAATGTTAAAAGGCTAATATTAGCACGCGAGTTATCATTAGATCAAATAAAGGAGATATCAAATAGTAGCAGTAGAGGTATAGAAAGCTTCATACATGGTGCTCTTTGTATGTCTTATTCTGGACAATGCTATTTTAGCAGCTTTCTAGGAGGAAGAAGTGGTAATAGAGGTAAATGTGCTCAACCTTGTAGACTTAATTATAGCTTTTATAACAGATCAAAGAATTCTGTAGACGAAAGGTATAATGAGAAACCACTTTTAAGCCTTAAGGATTTTAAAGCTGGAGCTTCTGTATGCGATTTAATTGATGTAGGAGTAGAGAGCTTAAAAATTGAGGGAAGGATGAAGAGTCCTGAATACACTGCAATAGTGACTGAGTATTATAGAAAAGTGATTGATAGTTGTAATGAAAATAATTTAAAAGAGTATATATCAGCAATAGAAGCAAAGGTTGAATCTGTTTTTAGCAGAGGCTTCACTAATGGATATCTAAGTAAGAATCCAGAGGATATGCTAGCTGGACTTAGTAGTGGTTCAAAAGGTTTGGATATTGATGATATAATTGATGAGATAAAAGATAAAGTAAGTCCATATAGCAATAGTAGGAGAAAGAGTATTAATCTATCTATAGAAATTAAACTAGGTGATAAAATAAAGCTAGTTGCTAATGACGGAAAGCATGTTGTTGAAGTTTATAGCGATGAAATAGTAGAAAAAAGCATCAAAAATCCAGTTACAAGAGAAATAATTGAAGAGCAAATAAGCAAGTTTGGCAACACAGTGTTTATTCTTGGAAATTTGCATATTGATTATGATGAGGGTGCATTTGTAGGTAAAAGCACTATAAATAAGCTTAGACGTGAGGCAATCGATAAGCTTTATGATTTAAATACTAATTGCTATAATAGAAAAGCTGTTAAAAGAATAAATAGAGATGAACTTTTAAAATTAATTAAGTCCCCTAAAACAGTGGATCACAAATCAAAAATAAGTTTAAAAATCAATTCAGAGCATGATTTAGAGCATGTTGATTTTTCAAAGGTTGGAAGAATATATGTACCAATTTATTTAGCTAATAATATGGATAGTTTCAATGACAATATCAATGATAATATTGAAAAATTTCTCTATCTACCGAATGTTGTTAGCAAGGATATGTATGAACATTTGAAAGAAAATATGCATAAATATGAGGAAGATTTTGATGGAGTTTGCGTTAATAATATAGGAAGTTTTGCATTTTTTAAAAAATATAGTAAATTAAAAATTCACTGTGGATATTTTTTTAATATTATAAATTCATATAACACAAAAGCTTTGCAAGAACAAGGAGCAGATGGTATATGTTTTTCAATAGAGGCTAATATTAAGGATATTGAAACTATATGCGATAATACTAGTTTAAATACTGAAATAGTTGCACATGCATATATTCAAATGATGACAATGAAAAATTGTCCATTTTCAGTGCTAAAATCCTGCAAGAGTCATGGTAATTGTGATGCTTGTGAATATAGAGTGGGATATCAATTAAAGGATAGACTAGGAATCAACTTTAATATTGAGAGAGAAGATAAAATTTCAAAATTATATAACAGTGTTCCTTTAACAACTATTGGTAAAACTAGTGATTTCTTAGATTATAATATTAATTATTATTATGTAGATAGTAAGTGGGTAGAAGATATTAATTCAGTAATAGATGTTTTGTATAAGGAAATTAATGAGGAGTATGTAGAAAATAATGAGTATGACATACTTAAATCAAATAGCTTCACGAGAGGACATTATTTTAAAAATGTTTTATAAGAATAGGAAGTGATAAGTAATGAAGCAAAAATCTAAAAATGTTTTAGAGTTTAGAAAAATTATAGAGCAGGTAGAGAGCTTTGCAAAAACAGAGCAGGGAAAAGAAAAAGTTAGAAAAATAGATAGCTCAGATGATTTATATGAAGTTAAGCGCATGCAACAGGAAACTACAGAGGCTTATTCATTAATAATGGAGAAAGGTAGAATTCCATTATCTGGTGCTAGCGATATAAGAGAACATGCTAAAAGAGCAGCTTTAGGAGGCTGCATATCAATCTCTGGACTATTAAGATGTGCTGACACATTGAGAGCTGCTAGGCTTTTAAAAAATCATATTTTGCTAAATAGGAAAGAAGAAACAAACTATGAAATCATAGATAATTTATGTCAAAACATATATACAGATAAAAACATTGAGGACGAAATATACTTTGCTATTATTTCAGAAGAAGAAATAGCAGATGATGCAAGCCCTGAACTTAAAAGAATTCGTAAAGAAATTGCAATTAAAACTTCAACAATAAGAAATAAAATTAACTCAATGGTTACATCCTCAGAAACTCAAAAGTACTTACAAGAGCATATAGTTACTATGAGAAATGATAGATATGTGCTTCCTGTTAGAGCTGAGTATCGTTCAATGGTTAAGGGTGTTATACATGATCAATCAGCAACAGGAGCAACACTTTTCGTTGAGCCGATGGCAATAGTTGAAATGAATGCAGCATTATCTATGCTTAAAATTGATGAAAGAAAAGAAATAGAAAGAATTTTATATCAGCTTAGCTCAATAGTAGCAGAAATTGAAGAACAAATTAAAACAAACCATGATATTATAACTGATTTAGATTATATGTTTGCAAAAGCTGAATATTCAATAAGTATCAATGCTATAATGCCTGAGTTAAATGACAAGGGATATATAAGAATTAAAAATGGTCGTCATCCTCTTATAGATAAGGATGTGATAGTTCCTATTAACATATGGGTAGGAGATGATTTCACTCAATTAATCATAACAGGTCCAAATACTGGAGGTAAGACAGTAAGTTTAAAAACACTTGGATTATTTTGCCTTATGGCTATGGCGGGCTTGCATGTACCAGCAGATTATGGTACTAATTTATCAATATTTGATGCTGTATATGCAGATATTGGAGATGAGCAAAGCATAGAACAAAGCCTAAGTACATTTTCTTCACATATGACTAATATTGTTAAGATTATGAAAGAGGTAACAAGTAGGAGTTTTGTGTTATTTGATGAACTAGGCGCAGGAACAGATCCTGATGAGGGAGCAGCCTTAGCTATGGCTATACTTGATACACTTCGAGAAAGAAAAATAGTTACTGCTGCTACAACACATTATAGTGAGTTAAAGCTTTATGCATTAACAAATGAGGGCGTTTGTAATGGAAGTGTTGAATTTAGTCTTGAAACCTTAAGCCCTACTTATAAGGTTTTAATAGGTGTTCCTGGAAAATCAAATGCTTTTGCGATTTCTAAAAAAATAGGCTTAAGTGATAATATTATAACAAAAGCTAAAGCTATGATAGAAAAAGAAACTGTGCAATTTGAGGATGTATTAGCTAAAATTGAAAATGATAGAAAATATATCGAGCAAAAGAGAGCTGATATTGATAATCTTAAAAACGAACATGATAAATTATATAAGGAAGTTCTTGTAAGAGAGAAAAAACTAAATGACAAAAATAACAAAATAATTAATGATGCAAACTATGAGGCTAGGAGAATACTTGACGAGGCTAAAAGAGAAGCAGCAGAAATAATTAAAGAGTTAAAACAGATAAACCTTGATATGGATAGTGAAAGAAGCAGAAAGGCTTATGAATTAAGGCAAAGTCTTAATGATAGAATGCGTGATATTGACGATAAGCTATTTGAAGGCTTGCAAGCGGATGATGTTTATCAGGCAATAGAGACAAATGAAGAGCTTAAGAAAGGCGATTATGTTTTAGTAAAAACACTTAATCAAAAGGGATACATTATAGATATTGATAATTCAAATACAGCTACAGTTCAAATAGGTCTTTTAAAGATGAAGACAAAATTAGAGGAACTAGTTAGAATGCAATCTGAAGAGGAAAAGAGTCAAACTATAAAAACTGGTAAAATGATTAGATTAAGGACAAAATCAGTAAAGCCTAGTGTTGACCTCAGAGGCATGAACCTTGATGAAGCAATAATGGAAATCGATAAATATTTAGATGATGCTTATTTATCAGGCTTAAATGAGGTTTCAATAATACATGGAAAAGGTACAGGGATTCTTAGAGAAGGAATAAAGCAATATTTAAAATCCCACAAACATGTAAAAGAATACAGAATTGGAAATTTTAACGAGGGCGGAGATGGTGTAACAATAGTTTCATTTTCCTAGTTTTTCCTAATAAATTTAATATGCAAACTGTATAATTTCAAGCTTTAATCGAAATTAGGCAAATTATGTAATAAAATTTTCCTTGACTTTCCACTTGATCTTATTTATAATACTTTCTGTATTTAAAGGGAATAATTTTTCATGCTTTATTTAATAATATTAATAAAGTAAATTTTACAAAATATTCCTTAATTAATTTCTTTAATAACCACAGAGAAATTAAAATAGAAACAGGAGAAAAAAGATGGAAAGCAAAAATATAAAGCAATTCATTGGACTTGTGTTGTTTATAGCTTTGATTTCATATGTATTCTTATTTAAGCTAAGTACTATAGCTGATGCTGAAATTATATCTAAAGAAGATGAAATTAAGATAAAATTAAAAGAAACTGTGAATACATTTGAATTAAAATCACCAACAGAAGTCTTTAACAACAAGCTATTAGTCTTTGTCAGTGCTCAGACCGGACTTAATTATAGCGAAAGTCAATTTATTATTGATAGATGCAATAATAGTGACGTAGAATTATTCTTGATTCTTGGTTTAATTAAAAATGAAAGTGATTTTGAACCAAATATTACTGGTAATAGTGGTGAAATTGGACTTGGACAGCTTATGGAAAGAACAGCAAAGCATTATTCAAAGCAATTAGGATATATATATACTAAAGAGGATACATATGATCCAAAAAGAAATATTGATTTAGTTGTAGAGCACATATCATATCTTAAACAGCTGTATGAAAATGATGAGCACAAAGTTTTAACAGCTTATAACAGAGGAACAAAAGGTCTAGAAAACTATATTAAAGACAAAAAGTCACCTTATGAAGAAAGTAGCATGAGTAATTATTCTGTTGAAGTTCTCAAGTATAGGGATGAGTTTAAAAAAGAATTTGAAAAATATGTTGGTAAGTAGTATAATAGCTGATAGTGATATCAGCTATTATAATTTTTAGGAGTAAGGTCAAATGGAGCAAAGAATACACAAATTTATTCAATATTGCATTTCTGATAAAGTAACAGATGAAATCCCAAACTTGGATTATCAGCTTTTTACAATGTCTATGCGCTCGATGCTTCCATTTGAAAATAAAGTAGGATGCGAGTTTGATGAGAATAGATATATAGATGAAGTTAAAACACTGAGATATTATATAAATGGGGAAGATAAGCTTGTAATAAATAAGATTAAACAAAGTACTACAATGACGATATATGACAGCTTACTCGAGTATAAAATAATTCCAATAATAATATCAAATTCAATATGGGATAATATAATTAATGAAGTATTAAAATGTTTAGTTTTTTACACATATTGTAAGGAAAGCATACTAGAGGCGATTGTACTATCATCTGTACTTCATGAGTACATAGAAAACAATTGCATAGATAAGACTCAGCTTCATAATCTTACAAAGCAGAGAATAATTGAATTTTCACTTAAGGACTTTTTTATGGACAAATTTTCTTTACCAATAAAGAGTGCTTATAATGTGGGCTTTGAAAGAGAACGAATTTTTTATATTATGAAGGAGAATATATTAGATATTGATTCATTGCTAGATAAAAAAATTATCAGCTATGTATTAAATGAAGATTTGCATAATAATGATATATTAGAAAATTCAAATAATAATACATTGAATTTAAGTACATACTTGTATAAATTAAGAAAAGGCCTGATAGATCCAAGAAAAATAAAGTACAATTCTAATGACGAATTAGAGCTAAGGAACAAGATAGTACAGGGGAGCTTTAGTCATCCTATATTAGGCAAATGCCAAGTGTTACAAAGAACTGAAAATGAAATGATAATAAAAACAAAAACTGGAAATATAAGAGTGAGAGTATAATATGAAAACTTTATTAGTGTCTCTTGATTCAAAATTCATACATTCAAATCTAGCAATAAGGTACTTGAAAAGTTATTGTGCAGATTGCTTTGATATGGATACAAAAGAGTTTACAATTAATCAAAAAATTGAGTTAATTACAGATCAAATTTTTAGTACAAAAGCAGAGTTAATTTGCTTTTCTTGTTATATATGGAATATTGAGTTCATCAATGATATTATATATATTTTAAAGACTGCTAATCCAAAGCTGAAAATTCTACTAGGTGGTCCAGAAGTATCCTATGATATAAAAGCTTTCATGAGAAATAATCCTTTGATTGATTTTATAATATATGGGGAGGGAGAAATAAGCTTAAGAGAATTTCTCATCGCTATACGAGATAATAAGGATCTATCTACTGTAAATGGACTTGCATATAGAATACCTAAGCAAGACAATGCTGAATTAAATGATTTACAAGCTAGTATTGAAGATGACCTTATAATAATTAATAAAGCTAGAGACATTAATTATGATCTTGATGTTTTAGCATTTCCATATGATTATGAAGAAAAAGATTTAATGCAAGTTAATGATGCAAATAGAATAATATATTATGAGTCATCAAGAGGCTGCCCTTTTAGATGTGCATTTTGTATGTCTTCAATTGATAAGTCTGTTAGGACGTTTTCACTAGAAAGAGTGAAAAGAGACTTATTGATCTTACTAAAGACTAAAGCTAGGCAGATAAAATTTGTTGATAGAACCTTTAATGCAGATTATAAACGAGCAATGCAAATTATGCAATTTATAGTTGAGAACAACAGTCAGTATATGTCAATACATTTTGAAATTACAGCTGATATAATAAATGATGAATTTTTAGAATTTTTAAAGCTCATGCCAGTAAATATGTTCCAATTTGAAATTGGCGTACAGAGCACAAATGAGCAAACTCTATGTGAAATAAATAGAAAAACTAATTTTGAAAGATTAATATATGTGGTAAATAGAATAAAGGAATATAAAAATATTCATATGCATCTTGATTTAATTGCTGGACTTCCATATGAAGATTATGAAAGCTTCAAGCTTTCCTTCAATAAGATACATAATCTTTATGCAGATAAGCTACAGCTTGGATTTTTGAAAGTTTTAAAAGGAACTAAAATATATGAAAATACTGATGTTCATGATATAAAATATTCAAAAAAAGCTCCTTATGAGATAATTAGGAATAAGTATATAAGCTATGAAGAAATTTTAAAGCTAAAAAATATTGAGGAGCTAGTTGATAGATATTATAATGAAAAATATTTTTATAATACAATCATGTTTATTATGAAGAGCTTTTATAATGATAATGCATTTGAATTCTATGAAGAATTTAGCCATTATTGGAAAAGAAACAACTTATACTTAGCAATGCATAATAGAAAAAAATTATACGAGATAATCTATGATTTCGCTAAGAATAAGGGTATATTGACAAGCGAGTTCGTGGATAATTTACTATATGATTTCGTTTCAAGTAATGAAAAAGAAGAGTTATTGAGTATTTTTGATAAAACAAATGAAGAATCTCTGCGAGAGATAAAAAAAGTCATTGCTAAAAACGAAGAATTTAGATTTAAATATTTTGGCATTCAGGACATGAATTATAGAATAATCAATGATTTTAGACTTGTAAAAATTACAGATGATATAATATTATTTGTATATAAGGATAAAGAAAATATATTTGAAAGATGTAAAAGCTATAGAATTAATGAGTTTTTGGAGTCTATAGAATATAAGGAGGAATATTAGTGAAGAAATCTGAAAAATTTTTAAATGAATTTTTTGATAAGCAAAAAGACGAAATTTCATTTATTACTCTAAAAAAAGATGCAAGAATAAAATTAGGAAGCAATGAACATGTTACAAGCAAAGAAATATCCGTTCCAATTAGAGTTAATAGCTTAATTACTGATATACAAAATCAAGATGATTATGATGGTATATCAATTGGAAATATTATAGATGGTATAATTTATGTTCTAGGTACAGAGAAAGATTTTTCTCTTAAAGAGGAGTATTTAAGTATACTAAAGGACCTAAATATCGATATAGTTCCCTATGTTATACATTGTATTAATCAATTTGATGATAAAAAATTGAATGATGTTTTAGTATATGGCAAAAGCCTTGTAAATGTAATTGAAAATGAAAGAACTGCTTTTGTATATGCATCAGCACTAGAAAGAAAAGCTATAGAGCGAATTAATAAGGATTCAGAAGAGACTGCAAAGCAGTATATGTCAGAAGCTTTGAAGTATTTTGAAAAATCTCTAGATTATAATGATAAATTTGCACTAGCATATTATAAACTAGGTTTTTATTATAAAAACAATCAGCAATATATTAAGGCTAAGCTTTTTTGGGAACATCAGCAGGAGTATGATGATGATGCTGTAAGAATTGATGAAATAAGAAATGAAATTGAACAGCTTGACATATATGTGAGATATGAAACTGGATATAATTTAATTCTTAATTCAGAGCCTAAAGAGGGATTAGATATATTATTACCTTTAGTTGAAATAAACAACAATTGGTGGAATCTACTGTTTTTCATAGGCCTTGGTTATAGAACCTTAGGAGAATATGAAATAGCAGAAAAGTATTTTGAGAATGTTTTAAAAATTGAAGAAGGACAAATGCATGCTATTAATGAGCTAGGTCTATGTAAAATGTGTTTAGAAAAATATGAAGAAGCTAAGGAGCTATTTACTACACTTTTAGCTATGGATCCTAAAAATAGTGAAACCTTATGCAATAAAGCAAGCGCTAATTTATATTTAGGCAATAAAGAAGAAGCAAAACAAGATGTTGAAAAAGCTTTAAAAATCAATCCTGAGGATGAAGTTGCTATTGAAATTAAAAAAATGATTGAAGACTTAAATTAGTATAAATGAGATATTGGATGAAAGATTTAAGTAAAGTATGAATAAAGAGAGGAAAAGAACCGATAAACATGTTATGTGTAATCTCTTTCAAAAGATAAGAGAAACCTCTTACTTTAGTAAGAGGTTGGCTATATGTGAAATTGGTGCAAGGGCATTAATGTGAAAATTATAAAAGCAAGAGACTATAATGATATGAGTCTTAAGGCAGCAGAGATAATTTCTGAACAGATTAAGGGAAAATCAAACAGTGTGCTTGGACTTGCTACAGGTTCAACACCACTTCAAACATATAAATATTTAGTAGAATGGCATAAAGCTGGTAATTTAGATTTTAGTAATATTACAACATTTAATTTAGATGAGTATTATGGATTGTCAAAGCAGAATGAACAAAGCTATCATTACTTTATGTTTGATAATTTATTTAAGCATGTAAATATTAACACTGATAAGATTCACATACCTAATGGTATGAATAAGGATATTGATAAGGTATGCTTAGAGTATGAAGCTTCAATATTGGAAGCTGGTGGTATTGATTTACAGCTTCTTGGTTGCGGTCATAATGGACATATAGGGTTTAATGAGCCTAATGATGTGTTCAATGCAGAAACACATCTTGTAAATCTTGATGAATCGACAATACAAGCAAATAAAAGATTTTTTGAGTCTGAAAATGATGTTCCAAGACAGGCATATACAATGGGTATTAAAACTATAATGCAAGCTAAGAAAATACTTATGCTGATTAGTGGTGCTGGAAAGAAAGAAATTGTGAAGAAAGCATTTTTTGGTCCAATAACTCCACAGGTTCCTGCTTCTGTTTTACAGCTGCATTTGGATTTTACACTAATAGTTGATGAAGAAGCTTTTTCACTATGTGAGTAGAGTGTTTAGTACGGTTAGTTTATCTAGCGAAAGCTTAGTTGGTTTTTCTCTTCGGCATACACTTTCGCGAATTTTAGTTTTGCACTATAAAGAAAAGCCAAGAAAAATAAAGGAAATTTTTCTTGGCTTTTCTAGATGTTGGCATGTTTTTCTACTAAGCTTTCACGCAAAGTTAATCCAACATCTGCTATCATTTTAACCTTTATTTTTCGTTTTGTTAAAAATTCCAAATCTTTACCCATAGTCGTGTTTGGGTGAGCATAAATATCTACATCAATTTCAATAGGCTCATCCACAATATATAGATAGCCGTATTCTTTTCCATTGTGAAAAATTAAATTGTTATCATCAATAGCAAGTGTTGTTGGTTTATGCGAAAACTCTTCTGCTAATTCCTTCCACTGAGTAATTGTACTACCTTCTTCAAGAATTTCAAATACTTTATTTGAACCATGATACCATATTCCTTGTGGTTTAATATTAAATTGCATTTTTCCCTCCCAAAAATTTTAGTGCGAAAAATACGAACTAACAAAATAAGACTTAATTACTGTCTTCATTACATAATTTCTGCATATATTTTTAATATCATATCAACTGTTCCGACATTATAGTTTGCGAAGGAATATAGCCCTTTACCATCTTTTGTTGCTGTTATGAGGGGTAAACGTAAATCTCCAATGTGCATATCTTTTCTGAATTGCTTCCAGCTGTTATTAAACTCTGAAACCTTGTATTTTGCTAAATTTTTATTTAATACAGATGAAAGTGTTTCATTTTTTTCGTAGCCTTTGCCAAATAAAATAATTCCTATCTTGGAATTTTTTATTCTATCTTCATTTTCTAACAACTCATTCAAAAAATGCTCTGTTGGCTCTGAATTGTTTTGTATATATGCTAATACCATAGGGTGAATGCAGTTCTCTTCTTTAGTTTTTGATATTGGTAATATTTCTTTTGGTATAGCAATTTTCTTTAGCTTACTTCTTGTAAGGTTTGTTGGTTTTAGTAATTCTACAGTTTTTGAAATAGTGTTTTTGAAATTTACAAAATCAATTCTTCCTGTTATTGAGCCATCAACTTGTCTTGAAGCTTGCGTTACTGCATATAAGCCCCTTTTCACAATTAGAAACTCAGGTAGGAAATCTGATTCTTTATCAAATTTCAGATAATCAAAATATCCATTGTTTATGTTACACATTGTAAAATCTGTTCCATAATTAAGTCTTTGATTTGATATATTGTTGAAGCCAATACGGCACCATTTTTTTTCATCCTCATAAAAAGCTGTATAATATCCTTCATCATAATACAATGCTTCTCTTGTGATAGGGTCTAGTTTTGCAGGTATTCCTAAAGCTCGAGCTATTTGTACTAAATGTATAGGAAGACTATAACTAGTTGTAACTTTATTTTCTATAACTCCTTTTATATCTCCAACAAGGCCTGGATAGGAGTATTCATCAAGTATTGTAAGACTAGAAGTAAACTCTATTATACTCTTTATACTTTCCTTACCTTTAAAATAATCCTTTACAAACATTCTGTGAGGGTATAAAGGCTCATTTTCAACCCTTAGAGGTAACAAATGCTTGTAGAAAACATCATCTATGCTATCAGAATTTGAATTGTGAATATTTCTATTAATCTCAAAAAATCTTTTTTTATAATCATAAGAATCTTTCATATAACATAAAGCTTCATAACTAATATCACAAAAATCCTTTTTTGTTAGGGTTTCTAATATTTCAACCTTATGTTCATCTAAAATAGAGTTATCACATATGAATTTTTCAATAGTATTGCTATTAAGTCTTGCTAGTTCTATATATTTATAAAAATCTTGCAGTTTAGTTTTATTTTTAATATTATTGTTTATTCTAATTTTTGATGAATTTATATTATCATTATGTCTTGTATCTCTTTCATATTGCAGTGATATTAGCTTGTCAATGTGCTTTTTGGAAGCTTTTGTATCATCAATTTGAAGATCACCCTCATAAGGAATTAGATTAAAATCAATTGATTTAACATGCTTTGATATATCAATATTTATTTGATTTGTTTCTGCTGAGCATACTGCTATATTGAATTTTTTGTTGTATGATGCTATAAATATAGCATCTCCTCTACCTATTTCAAATTGAACAGTTCCATTGCAATCAGCAGTTTTCTCGTGAATTAGTTTTGGACTACAATAATTAATAGTATAAAGACCAACTTTAGCATAAGCTCTTTTTTTACCATTATTATAAACATTGATTGTTACTGCTTTTGTGTCTAAGTACATATTTGTAGATGCTACTGTTGTATAAATATTATTTTGATCAGTATTTATTCGTTCCTTATTTATACCAAATACTCTATGTCTTGTAAGTAAGGCTTTTGATGCTGCGTTATTAAACCAGCCTAAATTTAATTGCTCTTCAGGCTCACATGCTCCTAAAAACTCCCACTTATGACCTGTATATACCTCTACCCAAGCATGATTATCATCACAGTGAGACCAGTAAGGGCTGTAGCATTGTCTGGCAGGTATTCCTATACTTCGCAATGCACTAACTAAAAGTACGGATTCTTCACCACATCTACCTCTACCAGCCTTAACAGTTGTTATAGCGTTCTGTGTTCTATCATCAGCTTGAGCATAAGTAGCTTTTGAGTAGCACCAGTAGTTTGTTGTTAATGTGCTTTCAACAATGCTATCATATTTAATTAATGGTTTTAGTTCCTTGTAAAAATCAATGCTATAAAGTGAAAAATCCTCATCATTTATTCTATATGGAAGCACATAATCAAAAATTATGTTTAGAGGAATTTTTTTGCAATAATCAATAGTATTAGTTACTTTATAAATATGTTCTACATGCTTTAAAACATCAATAATATTAACGCTTATAATATCAGTTGTAGGCATCTGTGTTATAGCCTTCATAAAAAATATTTTAAGCTCATTAGATAAATTTTGTGATATATTTAAAATTTCTTTTTCTTTAATTGGAAATAGTGATATGTATTTTATAAAATTTCTTTCTAATATCTTGAATTCATGCATTTTATTTTCCCCTTTGTTATATGCTATCTATTTATTGACATTTTCATTATATATTATCGTTTTTTAGTTGTCAATCATAATGGCTTGTGATAAAATGAAGAAAATTACAATCATTAATGCTTTTGGTGCACAAGAAAACTGTTCTTTTATTACGATTTGTAATTGAGCAAGGCGAAAGGATGTTATTTAAAATGAAAATAGAAGTTTGCTGTGGGTCATATTTAGATGCTTTAGCTGCATATAAGGGTGGTGCAAATAGAGTTGAGTTATGTTCTAGTTTGTTTTTTGGTGGATTGACTCCATCCTTAGGTTCTTTTTTATTGACTAAAAAGAAGACAAACCTTGAAATTGCAGTCATGATTCGTCCTAGAGAGGGTGGCTTTTATTACACAGATGATGAATTCGAATTAATGCTTAAGGATGGTGAAATTTTCATACAAAATGGAGCTGATGCATTAGTTTTTGGCTTTTTAAATAAGGATGGAACAATAGATTTTGATAGAACTAAAAAAATGTGTGATATGGTTGATGGAAGATGCCAAACTGTGTTTCATAAAGCATTTGATGTTTCAACAACAGCTTTGGAGGAATCTGTAATCAAGTTAAGACAAATAGGAATCAGTAGAATTTTAACAGCTGGCAAGGAAAAAACAGCTGAGCTAGGCAGTGCTAATATAAAAAAAATGATTGATATTGGTGGTATTGAGATATTACCTGCTGGAAATGTTAGAGTATATAATCTAGAAGCATTGTTCAATAATACAGGTTGTGACTGGGTTCATACATCTGCTTTTGAATCTGTTATAGATTCATCTGCTAAGCATGAGAGTATTTTATTTACTGGATTAAAAGCTCCAAACCAAGGAGAATATAGTTTAACAAATAGTAATACTGTGAGAAACATTGTGGAGCTTGCAAAAAAAATAATTTAAAGAATTAATATAAAACTTGAACTATATTTATCAATTCATTAGATAAATAGTAGCCTTATGAAAGGAATGACATTATTATGAAAATTTTATGTTTTGATGTTGGCGGAACATTGATAAAATCAGCTATATATGATGAAATAACTGGTTTATCTAGCTTTATAGAGCATGAGTATCAATTGCCTGGAAAAGATGGGGTTTTGAAGCTTATAGATGACTGTGCACTATCCTATGAGTTTGATGGAATAAGTATTAGTACAGCTGGCTTAATTGACTCTGAAAATGGAATTATTGTATTTTCTGGTGATGCTATACCAAATTATACAGGTACAAGATTAAAGGATTTATTAGAGGGAAAATATAAAAAACCTACATTTGTAGCTAATGATGTCAATTCAGCTGCATTGGGTGAATGTAATTTTGGTGCAGGTAAGGATTATAAAAACTTTATATGTATGACCTATGGAACAGGTGTAGGTGGTGCAATAGTAATAAACAATGAGATTTACACTGGACACAATGGTTTAGCAGCTGAAATAGGTCATATTGCAACTCATTTAAATGGTGAAAAATGTGCGTGTGGTTTAAATGGGTGCTATAATCACTATGCTTCAACTACAAATCTTGTAAATATGTGCAAAAAAATAGATTCAAGCATTTCTAATGGCCGTGATGTATTTAAAAAATTTCATGAGGGAAACGCTAAAATAAGACAAGTAGTTGATAATTGGATTGATGAAATAATATATGGTCTAGTTACTGTAGTACATATTTTTGATCCAGAGGCATTGATTCTTGGCGGTGGAATTATGAGTCAAGACTATATATTAGAAGAAATCAATAAAAGACTTAAAAATTCTATTTTAAGTTGCTATAAAAACGTAGTTATTTTACAAGCAAAGCTTGGAAATAAAGCAGGTTTAATGGGAGCTGCACATAATGCAATTGTTCGTATGCAAAGAAATAAATAGACTAGAGCGCTAAGTGTTGTATTGATAGAAATAGAAATATTAGAGAAAGAACGAATAAAGAAAGGATAAGTACACTCGCCCGTGTTTAGTTTATCTTAAAGAAAGACTGGGTTAAATAGGTGTCTAAATATAAATATGATAATCAAGTTTGCAAATGTTTTTGTAAATGGAGAATTTAAAAAGGTAGATTTGTTAATAGAGGATAGCAAATTTGCTCAAATAGTAGAAGACCTTCAAGACGAGGATGTTGTTTATCCTAACAATTCAGGAGATTATTCTTTTGAGGATTGTTTTATCTTGCCAGGACTTGTAGACATACATACTCATGGTGCTATAGGCTTTGATTTTTGTGATGCAAGCAGTGATGAAATGAAAAAAATGGCTGAATTTTATATAAAAAACGGAACAACAAGCTTGCTACCAACCATAGTTACAACTAGTGAAGAACAATATGAAAATCAAATTCCTAAAATACTTGAAAATATTGATAAAAGTAGTCCATTTATAGGTATAAATTTAGAAGGACCATTTATAAGCAAGATAAAAAAGGGAGCACATAATGAAGATAACATTAGTGATATTGATATAAGCTATGCTAAAAGACTCTATGATTTAGGTAAAGGACAAATAAAACTTATGACAGTAGCTCCAGAATTAGAAAATTTTAATGAACTTGTTGATTTTTCAAAAAATAAATTTTTAATTTCTATGGGACATTCGAATTGCACAGTTGATGAAGCAAGAAGAGCAGTTGATAGGGGTGTAAAAAATGTTACTCATCTTTTTAATGCAATGGAGCCAATGCATCACAGAAAGCCAGCCTTAGTTGGAGCAGCACTAGAATTCCCACTTTACAAGGAATTAATATGTGATGGAATACATATACATGATTCAATACTTAAAGGCCTATATCGTGGCTATGCTAAAGAGCTAGTTATAGTATCAGATTCTTTATCTGCTTGTGGTTTGGGAGATGGAGATTATGTACTAGGTGGTTTAGATGTAATAGTAAAAGATAAACAAGCAAGGCTTAAAGATGGGACAATAGCTGGCTCATTAAGCACCTTGTTTGACGGAATTAAGCATCTTGTGAAAATTGGAGTTAAACTAGAGAATGCAATAAATAGTGCTACAATGATTCCAGCAAAATCAATAGATATGGAAAATCAAATTGGAAGTATAAAAATAGGACTTAAAGCAGATTTTATAGTATGTGATAAAAATTTAAATATCTTAGCTATATTTAAAAATGGAAATAGATATTATTAGTTAGATTATTACTGTTATTAATTTGCAAAGTTAAATAAGGCTCTTTATTTTTATCAGACTAAATTAGACTGTTAAGTAAAAAGAGGTCTAAATTAAGTTGAAAATCAACTTATTAAAAAATATTTTTGATTTTTTATACAAAAAGCTTGCATTTTATCGAAAATAATATTAAACTATTGTGTGGATTTTTTTTACTGAAAGAAGGAATAAAATGAAAAATAAGATAATAAATATTGCGGTTATAGCACACGTTGATGCTGGAAAGTCAACATTAGTTGATGCTTTTTTACAGCAAAGCGGAGTATTTCGCGAAAACCAAGAGCACGTGGACTGTGTTATGGACAGCAATGACATAGAGCGTGAAAGAGGAATTACAATATATTCAAAGAATTGTTCTGTAATGCATGACGATATAAAAATAAATATCGTTGATACACCTGGTCACGCTGACTTTTCATCTGAAGTTGAGCGTATTATGAAAACAGTGGATACTGTTATATTATTAGTTGATTCTATAGAGGGTCCTATGCCTCAGACAAGATTTGTTCTACAAAAATCACTTGAACTTGGGATTAGACCTATATTATTAATAAATAAGATAGATAAGAAGAACCACAGAGCAGAAGAGGTTGTTAATTTAGTATTTGACTTGTTTGTTGAGTTGGATGCAACAGATGAACAGATTGAGTTTCCAGTTTTATACGGAATGGCAAAAAGAGGAATAGCACAATATAAGTTAGAGGATGAAGGAACAGATTTAATACCTTTATTTGATACTATAATTAAGCATGTTAGCCCTTATCCAGATAAAGACAATGAGCCATTACAGTTGCAAGTATCATCATTAGCATATGATGATTATATAGGTAGACTTGGAGTTGGTAGAATATTTTCTGGATCTATTAAGGAAGGTCAAATGGTTTCAGTTTGTAAAGCTGATGGAAGTGTAGCGAAACAAAAGATTTCAGGACTTTTTATTTATCAAGGACTAAAAAGAGTTGCAGTTACAGAGGCTTTTAGTGGAGATATAGTAGTTGTATCTGGATTATCTGATATTTCAATAGGAGAGACGATTTGTAGCGTTGACAATCCAGTTCCTATGGAAACAATAAAAATAGAGGAACCAACGCTATCAATGAACTTCTTAATTAATACTTCACCTTTTGTTGGAAAAAGTGGAAAGTATGTTACAACAAGACATTTGAAATCAAGACTTGAAAAAGAGTTAGAAGTAAATGTAGGATTAAGAGTTGAACCTCTTGAAAATGCTGTTGATGGATTCAAGGTTTCAGGTAGAGGAGAGCTTCATCTCTCTATACTTCTTGAAAACATGAGAAGAGAAGGCTATGAAGTTGCAGTATCAAGACCAGAGGTTATACTTCGTAAGAAAGATGGTCATACACAAGAGCCTATTGAAAGAGTTATAGTGAGTGCTCCTGAAGAATATTCTGGTTCTATAATATCAAAATTAAACCTAAGAAAAGGTATGATGGAGTCAATGTCTCCAGATGGAAACTATGTTAAAATTGAATACTTAGTACCAACAAGAGGGCTTTTAGGTTATAGAACAGAGCTTATGAATGATACAAGAGGTCAAGGCACTATGGTTAGAAGCTTTGAACACTATGACAATTATAAGGGTGAGATTCCGCAAAGAACAAATGGAGTGCTTATTTCAAGTGACCAAGGGGAAGCAATACCATATTCTCTAAACAACCTTGAAGAAAGGGGAATTCTATTTATAGGACCTGGAGAAAAGGTATATGAGGGTATGATAATTGGTATGAATGCTCGTGATGATGATATGACAGTAAACCCCTGTAAGACTAAAAAACTTAGTAACACTCGTGCTTCAGGAACTGATGATGCTGTTAAACTTTCACCACCAAGAATTCTTTCACTAGAGGATGCATTGGAATTTATAAATGATGATGAGCTAGTAGAAGTAACTCCAGATAGCATTAGACTTAGAAAAAGATTCTTAACAGAAATGGATAGAAGAAAAAATGTAAATGCTATGAAAAGAGCAGCAGTCGAAGAATAAAAATAGAGCTATTGTAAAACTAGAAATTAGTTATATAATAGCTTTTTTTTATTGTGTTAATTGAAATTATATATTAAAATAATAATAACAAATAATAAATAATGGATTTCTCAGTAATTAATTCATGGAGGTACTATGCTTAAAGATAAATATGAAGATATGTTTAAATATGTTGAGGGTTTACTAGTAGAATACGATTCACATGGAGGTGGACAAAAGAACAAGATAAAATATAGTCGTATAGATCATATAAAACGTGTATACAATTGGATGCTCAAATTATATTATGGATATTTAGATAATAATTCTATAGATAAAGACTCTATTGATATAGATTCTTTAAAAATAGCGACAATATTTCACGATAGTGGATATTGCAAAATTGAAAGAGAAAACCATGCACTTGTAGGAGCAGATATATGTAGGAAGTATCTATTAGAGCATAATTATCCTTTGGAAAAGATAGATTTTATTTATGAGCTAATAAAACATCATTCAGACAAGGAAAGATTAATGGATGATATTTCAATTGAATTGATTTTACTAATGGAAGCTGATCTACTTGATGATACAGGTGCTCATGGCATTGTAATTGATGTTTGGGTTGAAGCCTTTAGCAAAGACTCAACATTTGAATCTATACTAAAGCATATAGAAAACTACACACAAAAGCTTATGAAAGTTAATCCTATGAGAACGGAAAGAGCAAAAAATATTTGGAATAAAAAGAAAGAGCTTACAGATGAGTTTTATAATCAATACAAAGAAGATTTAGCCATATATTAAGGTAGTGCTAATGATTTTTTATAATACTCCATCTCTTTGTGGGAGAGCAGCTTTATCCTTTACCCTAATATTGGGGTATTGCATTTATTTGAGTTTTGGTAAAAAATGGAGTTATAGAGAAAGGCTTTATAATAAAGCCATATATAATCATTAATAATGCATGTAAATTCAAGGAGGAATTGACTATGAGTATGAAATTGAAAAGAATATTAATTGTTTTATTATTATTAGTAATAATAGCTGTTGGCTGTGCAAAGGAAAAAACTGATGATGTAGCATTAAATAAAACTGATGTACCAGAATCTGCTAAGGCAGACAGTGGAGAGTTAACATATGCGAAAATTGAACCTGCGAATATTCCTGATAATTACCCTGCTGAAAAATTACCATTGTCTAAGAATGAGAATGATAAAATTATGATGATAAACACTATTGATGATTCAATTTTTGATTTTAAAGTTGCTTCAATTAGAACCTATCAAGAAATAATTGAAGATTATGCAGCAATGTGGGAGCTAGAAGATGAGAATGTATTCTATATTGATGGTATAGGAGTTGGAAACTTAACTGGGAAATTAGATGGTTATGAGATTTTTATCAATGCTAGTGAAAGTTCTCCCGATATACCAGAAGGAGCAAGAACTTATGTTGGAATATTGGTTCGTAAGTTAGACTAATTTTGGGAGAAGTGAGAAGATGGAAAAAATAATATCTATACTTTTAGTTCTTGTTATGATTTTAACTTCGTGTAAAGCATCAGAAAATGTTAATGTAGATGAAGACGAAGAAGTAGCAGTAACTAATATTACTTTTGACAAGAAAAAGGTAGAAGAGGTTTGTAATATCATCTCAAAAAATTCCTCTGAAAAATTAGATCAAGGAACCATAGACAGTTGGGATGATGCGTTCTCAGAGTTTGATGAGTCAGATGATGAGGCTAAAAAGTTAACAGCTCTTTGCATAATAACAGAGGTATCCTTAGGAGAAACAGGTGCTTATGACAGAAATTCTTTGTTGTACTTAGCAGAAAAGGCTTTAAGAGCATATCCTGAGCATCCATTGATTCTCTCAAATGCAGCGTCTATTCTTTTTGGAGCAGGAATGGTTGATGAAGCTATTAAGCTTTATGAGCAATCTTTAGCTGTGTCACCTAATAACCCAATAGTTTTAACTAATTTAGCAAATTGTTATTTAAATAAAGGTGATTTTGGAAAAGCAAAGCAATATGCATCGAAATCTCTTTCTGTTGATAATGAGTATTCAGCTGCTTATCAAGTTTTGACTAGCGTGCATCTTGAAGCAGGGGATCATTGCCTTGCTGTAGAAACTATGATAAAAAGTGCAAAAAATTGCTTTGATGATGTAACAATGTCTCAAATGGATTCGTTTTTGCGTGAAGTTCAATTATTAGAGCCAAGTGATGAATTTCCAGTCAAAGATGGAATAATTGATGAATTTTATTATATGATGAATCAAGATGGAGAGGTGTGTTTACCTGGTATGGATACACCCGAATCTCAATTGACGCTTCCTGATTTTCCATCAGTTAGTACTATGGACGGACTGATTGGAATGAGAGAACAGTTCGGAAAGGCTACATCAAAGTGGATAGAACTAATGCAAAAGGCAATGAATGACTCTATTGAATATTCGTCAAAAAAGGCTGAATTTATTGATAAACGTTCTAGCTCTAGCACTGTACTGAGATCAGTGCCTTCTTTAAAGCAAATTTATGCTTTTGAAATACTAAACTCATTTTATTCTCACAAGCTAAAGGTAGCACAGCATAATTATGACTTAAAAAATGATGAATTATTCACAGATATTGAGAAACAATATGCAGATGCGGAGAAAAACTTGCCTGATGGTGTTAAAGAGCAAGATATATGGGAAACTCTTGAAGAAACAGCTTCTAGTGGAGGTATGACACCTGAAGCTGCATGGCCAATTATACAAGATAAATTCACATATTTTGATGATTATATGAAAAAGATAATTGAAATTGATAGTAAAACTTCAAAGCAGATTATAGAATTGCGAAGAGATTACTATGATGAAGTAAAGCAGATATGCGAAGAGTATTGGTTAAAGAGTGGAGGTATGCTCAAATATGTTGGAGATGAGGGAACGTTTAAATACTTATGTGCCACTAGGGACTTTACTATTTATGGCAGTATGTATCTTGCAGTTACAGGGATGGATGCTCTTGGATTAAGTTATAAATTTAAAGATGAGCTAAATAAAAAATTCAGGGAAATATTTTTTCCAACACCACCTGTTGAAGTTGCAGGAATTGGAGCAGGATCATTTTCTGCTAAAGAGAATGAAATGCCACCTTTACCTATGTACCCTGAAAAAAGTCCATCTGATTGGAACTTTAGTTTAGGCTTTATATCTGTAGAATCTAGTACATATGAATTTAAAGCTGTTCTGAGTACACCGTTTTCAAACCATTCGTATAGAAAGAATACCTTTGATGGAAGGGTTACCTCTACACGTGCATATGGTATAAATCCAGTTGCTGGGCTTGCAATAAAAAAACTTATGGGTGAAGAAAAGTATAGAGGATTAAGAGATAAAATATGGAATAAATATGATATTTTGATTCCTTTAAATCCTGAGCAGGGATTTGTAGGGACATATCAGACGAGAGATTCACAGAACAGGGTAGTAGATAAGGGTAAATATAATCTAAATGAAGCAAGTATTCAATTACCTAAAGGCTTTGAATTTAGTGCTAGTAAAGAAACTATGAAGTCATTTATTACAGGTGTTACAGAAACTCAAAAATCAAAGGGCTTAAGTTTTTCGTATGAAAAGTTGAAAACAAATATTTCTCAATAAGTGGAAATTAAAAATATACTCATAAGATTAGCAATCAAATACTATGGGAATAGCAAAAGCGATCGAAATATGGAATAAAAGGGGGAGTTTTTGTGAGTATAATTAATAATAATTTAAAAACCGTTAAAAATTTGAGCTTAATAAACAGCAATGATGATTTTAATGATAACAAATGTATTAACGAAGAAATAATTATGGGACAATTTATAAGAGATTGTAGTAAAAGCAAAAAGATTAAATTAAAAAAACTATGTGAAAACATATGTTCTCTAAGTTATTTTTCAGAATTTTTACATAATGATAAGTCAATGAATAAGCTTGAGTTAGATTTAATCCTACAAAGACTTGGAGTATCAGAAAATAATTTTGAACACTATATACCATTAAAAGATTATGAAATATTTATGATTAGGCATAAAATTATTGACTTAATCAATATAAAAGAAATTTACAGAGCAGAGAAAGAAATAGAGCTGTATGAAAAAAAAATAACTAAAAGTAATAAACTTCATCAAAGATTTATATTGATAATGAAAGCAAAGATATTACAAGAAAAAAATGAAGATTACGAGAAAATCTATTTAACTTTAAGAGAAGCCGTTTGGAAAACTGTCCCTCTATTTGAAAATGGATCTATTGAAGAATTAATTTTAAGCCATAATGAATTGTTTTTTATGATAGAATGTGTAAAATTTAGAGAAAAAGCTTATAATGATGGTAAGTCACAATCATTTTATAATGATGTAATCACATATATAGAAGTAAGTGATTTAGATTATATAATAAAAGCACAATTATATACTAAAGCAGTTTGTTTGAAAGCAGAAAATATGCTTAAAGATAATAAGTTTGATCTTGTATTAAATAATTGTGATAAAGCTATAGAGTATCTCCAAAAAAGTTTAAAACTCTATTTTGTTGAAAAAATTATGTATTACAAAGGATTAGCACTTGAAGGTTTAATTGAATTATATAAAGATAAAATTGAAATTTCATTAGAGGCGATAGAAAAATATAATATATATAATAATAGCTACATAGAAAATGAAGAACAAAGGGAAATTATATCTGAGATCTTTAAAGAACATAATCTTAGCTCAGAAATAAATGATTGGTATCCTCAAAATAATGTCAGAGAGCTTTATTCCATAGGTGAAATTATAAAAAAAAGAAGAGGGATGCTTGAACAATCTCAATTTGAATTTTCTGAGGGAATCTGTGATGTCACAACACTATCAAGAATTGAATCTGGTAAAACAGCACCATGGCCAAGAAATGCAAACAATCTATTGAAAAGAGCAAGGCTATTTGGTGAGTTTCAAGCATTTACATTTGAATGTAAAAGTTATGAAGCTTATAAACTAGAAAATGAAATGTCTGACTTGATAGTATTAATGAAATACAACGAAGCATATGAAATTTTACAAAAATTTAAGGAAAAAATTGATACTTCGAGCAAACTAAACAAACAATATTTAGGACATTCTGAAACTGCAATATTAAATGGTTTAGGAATTATGACAGATAAAGAAGCCATAGATAAATATATCGAAGCATTAGAACTTACTGTTAATATTAAAAAAATATTTTCTAATGAAGAAAAATATTTTTCTAAAAGAGAGATTATGCTTATATATAATATAGCTGCAGTTTATAAAAGGCTTTGTGATTATAAAAACTCTATACAGTGGCTTGAATTATTAGTAAATTATTATAATAACTTGGATTATGATTTAAGTAATTACATCATAACATATGAACTTGTAATGTTTTTATATAGTAGTCTATTGGGTGATATAAAAAACTATGACAAATCGGATGAGGTAGCGGTTAAATCTTTATATGAATCGTTAAAATGCGGGAGAGGTGGGTTTATAGGGAGTTATATATATTCTACAGCGTGGAATATGAAAGATAAAATAGAACAAAGCAAAAGAAAAATGCAGCCTTATGAATTAGCTTTATATAAAGATAAGCTTAAAAAAGCATTAATGATAAGCCGCATTATGGGTGATTATGTAATTCAAGATTTTATAAAAACTAAACTTAATGAAGTTAATTATTATTAGTTGGTTTTACTGGCAAGTCATTATCAACCTTATAGTTGATATTTGTAGTTATACTATATACGTTAGTTGACTCATCAGCATATACGGATATAGCAAAACAAGATAATATTAGACTAAGAATTAGTATAAAGTTTATTATTTTTTTCATGTTTATTACCCCTTTTTGATATTATTATAGTTTATCATGAATGATATCATACTATCGAAATAAGTAAAAAAACATAGCAAACTAGCGAAATATTTTATTTCGCTAGTTTGCTATTTATATTGTGCTAATTATTTGTTATTATACTTTATGTAGTATATTATAAAAAAAGAAGTGTATTGTTTACACTATCAAAAATAACAAGGAGGTAAAAATGAGATCTAGATTCGCAAATTTTTTTAATGGCAAAGTAGTAATTAATAGCGGATGTACTTGCCGCTCACAACGTTGTGCTACCCCTGATATAGAACAAGCGTAAAAAGTGTATATATGTGTAGATATTTTCTGGATTAATATTTATTGACATTAGTTAAGGTGTCTCTTTTATTAGAGATACCTCTACACATATAAATAATAAATGGTTTTTATTTATACATATTAATATATATAACTAGCATAAATAATTAAGCATATAATATTTGAATTATTATTAAAATAGGAGGGCAATATGAAAACTGCCGTTTATAATAGAACATTTGTAAAAGATATTGAAGATGATTATTTTTTCTTTAATGCTTTTACAAACACAAGTATTTGAATTAAAAAAAACAATAAATCAATAGATGAAATTGTTGAAGAAAATAAAAAAGAGTTATTGGAAAAAGGAATTATTTATGAAAACAATGAAACATACTATGATGTTATGGACTATTTTTTAAAAAGAGATTCGACAAATACTAATAATTTGGCTATAACAGATGCTATGTGGTTCAGCTGTAATTTGAATTGTGTCTATTGTATGCAACAAAACACCCCACACTCCAATGAGATAATATCTTACGAGCAAAGGGTGCAATTATGGAAAAGAACTTTGGAGTTATTTAATTCTAAAAGCTTAAGTGTTTGCCTATTTGGTGGCGAGCCATTTTTTGATATTGAATATATAGAAAATTTACTTAAACAATTATACGAAGATGGTTATAAACTAAATGAAATTTTTGCTGTAACTAATGGAACGCTAATAAATGATAGAGCTATTAATCTAATAAATAATTATCAGTTTTCTTCATTGCAAATCACACTAGATGGAACTAAAGATATTCATGATTCGCGTCGTAAAGCCAATAACAATTCAGGAAGTTTTGATATCATTATTGGAAATATTGAGAAATTGTTAAAAGAAACGGATGTTTCAATAATTATTAATACAGTAATAGATAAGATTAATTATAACAATTATATGGACTTGATTGATTTTTTACATAAAAAATTTGAACAATATATGTATGGGAATAATCCTAGAATTATTTTTAATTTAGGAAATGAATGTAATCCATATCAAGGTTGTGATTTTACACAAGAAAATTCATTACATGATTCAAGTCAAATTAATTCATATTATTCTTTATTGGATAAGCTTATAGATAAAAATGTTGCAGTTAATATGTTTCTACCAGCAGCAAGTTGCATTAGAGATAATTTTTCGGAAATTGTAATTGGCCCTGATGGTTCATTTTATGATTGTATAAGTGGTATAGGTTTACCTGAATTTAAGATTTGTATGATGTATGATTTAATTAATAGCCCTATTAGAGCTATTTCTTCTATAGCTCATGCGAAAGCATCAATAAAAACTCAAAACTGTCGCTCTTGTATATATTATGGCATGTGTAATGGTGGTTGTCATTATGATAAAATAATAAATGGATTATCATCATCTTGTCAAAAAGGTATATTTAATCAATCAATTGATTCTATTATTAATATTATAAGTAAAGTTGAAGAGATTAATAGAGATGTCTATAGAAAAGTAATTAAATAGTTAATTTCTTGTTTTGGAGATAAAAATGAAACTTATAGAATTTAAGGATATATCAAAATCTTATGAGAATCAGATAATTTTTGAAAATGTTAGCTTTAGCATAAGAGAAAAAGAAAAGATAGCTATTTTAGGACATAATGGGTCAGGAAAATCAACTTTTTTAAAAATCATTGAGGGTTTGGAGTGTCCTGACATTGGAGTTGTTTATAAAGATAATAATCTGAAAATTTCATCACTTAATCAAATTGATTTTTTTCCAGTAGATTTAAAGGTAGAAGACATTTTAAATCAAGTTTTTAGTCATACTATTTGTTTAGAAGAAAAACTAAATCTACTTACTGAAAGCATATCAAATAATTATACTAAAGAAAAATTTGATGAATACTCAGAAACTCTTCAAATGTTTGAGGCTTTAGGAGGATATAATTATACTAATCAAAAGAATATATTTTTTGAGAAATTTAATCTCAATAACTTTATTTATAGAGCGTATAGTTCTTTAAGTGGAGGAGAACAGCAATATGTAAGATTAGCAGTTGCATTGTTTAGTCATTCTAATCTTTTAATTTTAGATGAACCTTTAAATTATCTTGATTATGAAAAAACATTGTGGTTAAAGAAATATATTAAAAGCTTAGATAAAGCAGTACTTGTTGTATCTCACGATATTAAATTTATCTCTGACTTTAACACACATATAATAGTGGTTAAAGATTATGAAATTAATAAGTATGCAGGAGATTACAATGCATTCTTAAGATTAGAGGAAAAGGCAATTATAAAGAAAAAAAATATAAATTCTAATTCTAATCAAACTATTTTGGAACTTAATGATTCCATTAAAAAACAAGCGAAATGGAGAAATGAATCTGCTGAACCACATAGATACTCGGTAATAATAAAAAGACTAACTAGAGAAGCAAATAAAAAGCATGCAAGAATTAAGAAATTTGAACTTCTAAATGAATATGAATTTACATCCTTGGTTTCAAATAGTGAATTTAAAATCAACCAAACGGTCTTATTGGAAATGATTTGTGTGAGCAAGGGGTTTGGAGATAAACTTATATTTAAAGATTTGAATTTTTCATTAAAGTATAGAGAACATATTATGATTTTAGGTGAAAATGGAGTCGGAAAAACTACGTTTTTAGAACTCTTGCAAAAAATTCAAAAGCCTGATAGCGGTATAGTTGATTATTATACACCACTTTTATTTTCATATATAAGTCAAATGCCTACGTTTAAAGAGGATAAAATTAGTGTAATCGATTATTTATTAAATGAAACAAGAACATCATATGATTATGCTAAAAAACTAGTTATTGAATTTTTTTCAAAGGAGTATTTAGAAAAAAAAATTTATATGTTATCTGTAGGAGAAAGAAGACGTCTGCAAATTGTATCAATTATTATAAATACTAGCAAAGAAAAAGAAAATATATTAGTTATTGATGAACCTACAACTCACATGGATGTATATTCAAAATCTAAAATTCTTCACCTAATAAATAATTATAATATGAGTTTAGTAATTGTGACTCATGATGAGGAATTGATCAGTGGATTTAGAGGGACCATATATAAAATGAAGAAGAGTGTTTTAGGTAAAAAAAATAGTGAATTGGAGAAGAAATGTTTAAAGATATAAGAGAAAGTTTTTTAATACTTTGGAAATATAGCCCTTTTTTAGTAGGTATGCTAGTTTTTCTTCAAATTCTTTCAGGGATAGTTCTTCCTTTGAATTTGAATTATTTTTCAATTTTAATTAATGGGATTGTAGAAAATACTATTGACACAAAAGTTATGATATTATTCTGTGTTTTATCATTTATTGTTGTATTGATGGATTATTTTATTCAAAAGTTTAGTATGATTTTAAAACTTCGTTCAGAGCATCAGATGATTTCTAAGTTACTCGATAAATGCAAACTAGTGCCTTATCAGAGCTTTGAGAATTCAGAAACTTTGGATGTTTTGAATTTAGCAATTAAAGCATCAGAGGGGAAAATTACTGATGTGTTTAGTGAAAGCATAGCATTTATTTCAAATATCATTAAATTAGCAAGTTTTGTTTGGTTATTTGCTAAATCAAGTTATTTATTGGCAATAATATATGTTATTGTTTTAGCATTTATTATGCTTTTTGATTTTAAGGCTATAAATTTAATGAATAAAATGTTTCAAAAGCAGAGTAAAAATGAGAGATTGTTTGACTATTATGAACAAGAGCTTTCAAATCGTCACACCATAACATATCTAAAGGTAATTAACGGACTTGGATTGTTTCGTAAAAAGATAATGGAACTTTCTACACTCTTAGCTGATGAAAGAATTAATACAACAAAGAAAGCTCAAAAATATTCAATAGCAAGTAGAATTACAATACTTAGCTGGTTTGTGTTATCACTTGTACTTTTATCACTCTCTGTATATAGTCAAAAAATTCAGATTGGACTATTTACAGTACTTGTTTCTATTCTTTCTATGGCATTAGGCTTAAGTGAGTCTATATCAGTTTCTTTTTCCAATATTGCGCAGGATTCTTTTTATATAAAAAAATATTTAGAGTGGGTAAATATGGATGAAGAAATTAGGAAAGCTGATATTAATAATGTAAAACATATAATTGATATTAGTAAGCCAATTATTGAATTTAGAAATGTATCCTTTTCATATCCTAATTTTGATAAACTTGTTTTAGATGAACTTAACTTATCTATATATCCAGAGCAAACTGTTGCATTGGTAGGATATAATGGATGTGGAAAATCCACAATTATTAAATTGATTTTGGGACTGTATAAACCTGTTAAAGGAGAAGTTTTACTTAATGGTAAAAGTATTAATGAATATAGTGATGAAGCATTAAAGTCTGTTTTATCAGTAGTTTTTCAAGATTTTGCAAAATACGATTTGAGTATAAGAGAAAATGTTTCTATATCCTGTATTGAAGAGAAAAGTGATGATATAAAAATTAGAAATGCTCTGGAATTTTCTGGACTATCTGATTTTTCAAATCAACTTGATATGGAGCTTGGTAAAATGGTAAAAGAAAGTGCTGATTTGTCTCAGGGACAATGGCAGCGTGTTGCAATATCCAGAGCGATTTTTTTGAAAAACACATTTGTTTTATTTGATGAACCTTTATCAGCTTCTGACCCTATTGTTGAAGCTGAAACTTATAAGCATATCTATAAGCTTATGAAAAACCGTGGATGCATTTTGATTTCACATAGACTTGGAAGTGCAAGATTATCTAGTAGAATAATCGTTTTAAACAATGGTAAAATTGCTGAAGATGGTACTCATGAGGAACTTATGTTGCAAAATGGAATTTATGCAAATATGTTCGAAGAACAGAAAAAATGGTATGTAGAGGTAAATGCAAATGCTTGATATGAAAATGTATATAAGAATTCAAAAAATGATTTGGAACATTGTGCCTAAGAGTGCTTTTATAACAACTCTAGCAACAATAATTACTGGAATTATGCCTGGATTTTTGAGCTATAATGTTTCTTTAATTATTTCAAACGTTATAGGGAAAGAAGACTTAAATAGTACTTTTTTATATTTAACTTTTCTTATTCTTTATTATACTCTTGATACAGTAATTCAATCTATGAATCAAGTTGCTCTAAATGCAGGAATATTTGAAGAATTTAACTTGAAGCTACGTTCAGCCTTATGTGATAAAAGGACAAGACTTGCATTAATAAACTACGAAGATACAAATTTTTTGGAAGATTTAAATAAAGCTCAAAACGCTATTAATGAAGAAGAAGTAAGTATGTCATTTTTAATTTCTTTAAAATTTTTAGAAGCAATTGTAAGTTTGCTAACAATTTCAATTGTACTATTCAGATTTAATCCGTTTCTGTGTTTGATAGCTTTTATTTCTTCGTTGCCTGTTTTAATCAATCGTATTATTAGAGGTAAAAATTTCGCTAGTGTAAGAAATAAGCAACTTGATGACCAAAGAAAAGCTAATATCTATAAGAGATGGTTTTACAAAGAACCTTATTGCAGAGAATTAAGAATTTATGCAGTTAGTGATTATATAAAAGATAAATGGAGTAAATTAGATTTAAAAAATAGATTTGAACTTGAAAAATTTCATGTTAAGGATTACCGCCAATTTAGTTTCTGCAACCTACTAAAATCAATTGGTTTAGTTCTATCTATATATTTAACTCTTTTACTTTCTATAAATGGTAAAATTGATGTAGCAATGGCATCTGCAGCACTTATTTCGTTTAATACGATGCAATCTGCAAGCACAGTCTTATTTGGAAATTTTGGAAGCCTCTATTATTACTTAAATAAAGCTAAAAATCTTTTTAAAATATTGGATTTCGAAGAAGAAAATCTTGAAAAAAATAAATATGAAGGTAAAAGTGAATTATGTGTAGAAATAAAAAATGGAGTGTTTAGTTATCCAAATAGTGATTATCAAGTTATAAAAAACTTATCATTAAGCTTTGGTAAAAATGAGGTAATAGCACTTGTTGGAGAAAATGGCTGTGGAAAAACAAGTTTAAGTAAAATTTTAATGGGGCTTTATCGTTTAAATAAAGGTACTATTCTCTATAATGATAGCATTATAGAGAAAGAAGATAGTGATAGCTTGTTTAAATCAATTGCATATGTTCCTCAAATATTGCCTAAATTTAATATGAGTATAAGAGAATTTTTAAATATTGGGATAAAGAATATATTATCTGAATCGGAAATAAAAAATGTCTTTGAAGAATTAAATATGCAAAAATTTCAAAATGAATTAGATAGTTTGTTAGGTAAAGAATTTGGTGGGATTGAATTGTCCGGGGGAGAATGGCAAAAATTATTTATAACACAGAGTATACTAAGAAGTGCTGAGATTTTCATTTATGATGAAGCTACAAGTGCAATCGATCCATTACATGAATCCTTTATATTAGATAATATATTAAAAACTGTTAAAAATCATGCTTCTTTAATAATTACTCACAGGCTTGCAATATGTCCATATGTAGATAGAATTATTGTTATGAATAAGGGTGAAATAGTAGAAATTGGTACGCATAATGAGCTTATTGCTAAAAAAGGATATTATAATAAAATGTATATGATACAGAGTGAATTATTAACTATGCAAGAAGTAAATATATAAAATAAGTTCTCATGGTAAATGGAGTAATTATAATCGTACGGAGCATTTAAAATCTATATTTAAAGGCAAAATATTATGAAAATATATTTCGTAGTATTTTGCCTTTTTGTAAGAAATTTAAACTACATTTATTTCCTTAATTTAATCTTTATAAATCATGTAATATTAAAAAAAATTCAAATAATCTATTGACAAAATTCATTAAAAGTAGTATCTTATATTTAATGATTAGCACTCGACATCATTGAGTGCTAACAAAATGACAGATAAGGATACCGCCATCGAAAATTGTGTAGCGCAGAGCGTTTTATACCTTGTGCGCATGAGAAAGGAACGAGGTGATAGAATGTCTTTAGATGATAGAAAAATAAATATTTTAAAAGCAATAATTGGAAGCTATATTGAAAGCGGAGAAGCTATTGGATCTAGAACTATTTCAAAGAGATATGAGCTCGGAGTAAGCCCTGCAACTATCAGAAATGAAATGTCTGATTTGGAGGAAATGGGATTTCTTATTCAACCTCATACATCATCAGGAAGAATACCAACAGATAAAGCATATCGCTATTATGTTGATGAGCTTTGGAAGTCTTATTTGAGACCAAGTGAATCAGAGCATATAACTATAGCGGATATAAGAAAAGCTATTGAAGATGAAGTCCAAGAAATGGATATGATACTCAAGAATTCAGTTAGAATGCTATCACAATTTACAAAGTATACATCATTTATCATAGCTCCACAGATGAAAAAATCTGTAGTTAGCAGAATACAGCTTGTTCCAGTTGAACATAATAAGGTTTTAATGATTATAATATTGAATAATAATCTTGTCCGTCAAGGCATGATAAATCTAAAGAACCCAATACCTTTTGATCAAATGGATAGGATTTCAAATATATTGACAGATAGACTAAAAGGATATAAGCTTGAAGATTTTAATGATGATTTGAAAAATCTAATAATAAATGATATTTATTCTATTAAGGAAAACATAAGTGAGTCTATACGGGACTTGATGCCTTACTTAATGAATCATATTACATCATTTGACGATGTCAGAATGTATTCAGATGGAGTAGAGAATATTCTTGATTTTCCAGAGTATAGTGACCCTGCAAAAGCCAAAGAGTTCATGTCATTTATAGCAAATAAGGAAAGTGTGGCAAAGCTAGTACAGGATGTAGGTAAACATGATATAGATATTAGTATTGGACAAGAAAATCCATATAGAGAGCTACAGGATTGCAGTTTAATTACAGCAACATGTAAATTTAATGGCAAAACCATTGGAAAGATTGGAGTTATAGGTCCTACAAGAATGGATTATGAAAGTGTTATAAATACAATTAAGACAATGACTGATGCAATGAATGAAGCTTTGGATAATCATAATTCTGATAAAAATAAAAAGTAATAAAAATATATAATAGATAGAAGAAAGGATTAAATATCAAAATGGCAAAAAAAGACACAGTAGATATATCTGAAGATTTAAAAAAGTCAAATAAGTCAAATAAATCAGAAGATAATAAATCTACTGAAGGCAAAAATCCAGAACAAGAAAATGTAGAAAATTTAGAAAATACAGAAAAGCCTATTGAATCTGAGAGTAATGATGATAAATTAAATTTAATATCTAAAGAAGAATTTGATGCATTAAATAATAAAATGCAAAGATTACAAGCAGATTTTCTAAACTATAAGGCAAGAACAGAGAAAGAAAGATTTTCAACATACGGTAATGCAGTTGCAGATGTGATTTCAGAATTAATACCAATAGTAGATAATTTTGAGAGGGCAATAGATGCTGTTAAATCTGAGAACGAGGAGATAATAAACTTTAAAAATGGAGTCAAAATGATATATGACCAGTTTTTAAATATTCTTCAAAAAAGAGGACTTAAAGAAATAGAAGCTCTTGATTCGAAATTTAACCCTAACCTACACTCAGGAATAGCATTTGAAATAAAAGAAGACAAAGAGGAAGACACAGTAATAGAGGTTTTCCAAAAAGGTTACTTAGTTAATGAAAAAGTTATAAGACCAAGCATGGTTAAGATATCAAAAATAAATTAAGCTAATAATTAAAAATAAAATTTATAAATATACAGTATAAAATTTAGGAGGATATAAAAATGAGTAAAATTATAGGTATAGACCTTGGTACAACAAATTCATGTGTATCTGTTATGGAAGGCGGAGAAGCCGTTGTTATAACAAATATAGAAGGAAAAAGAACTACTCCATCAGTAGTAGCATTTACAAAAGATGGAGAAAGATTAGTTGGAGAAACTGCAAAAAGACAGGCTGTTACAAATCCTGATAAAACAATATCTTCAATAAAAAGACATATGGGAAATGACCATAAAACAACAATAGATGGAAAGGTATATACTCCACAAGATATATCTGCATTTATATTACAAAAGTTAAAATCAGACGCTGAAAGTTATTTAGGAGAAACTGTAACAGATGCAGTTATTACAGTTCCTGCATACTTCTCAGACAGTCAAAGACAAGCAACAAAGGATGCTGGAAAGATAGCTGGATTAAATGTTAGAAGAATTATTAATGAGCCAACAGCAGCAGCTTTAGCTTATGGTATTGACAAAGATACTGAGGCTCATACAGTTATGGTTTTTGACCTTGGTGGTGGAACATTCGACGTTTCAATACTTGAGATCGGAGACGGAGTTTTCGAAGTTAAAGCAACAAATGGAAACAATAAATTGGGTGGAGATGATTTTGACCAAATAATTGTTGATTATTTAGCAGATGTATTCAAAAAAGAAAATGGTGTAGATTTAAGAAATGACAAAATGTCATTGCAAAGATTAAGAGAAGCAGCAGAAAATGCAAAGAAAGAATTGTCAAGTGCAATGTCTACAAACATTAACTTGCCATTTATTACAGCAACAGCTGAAGGACCAAAGCACTTAAACATGGACTTAACAAGAGCAAAATTTGATGAATTAACTGCAAAGCTTGTACAGATGACTGTTGAGCCAGTTAAAAAAGCAATGGCAGATGCTAAGCTAAGTGCTAATGATATAGATAGAGTTTTATTAGTTGGTGGTTCAACAAGAATACCAGCAGTACAAGAGTCAGTTAAGAGATTAACTAACAAGGAGCCTCACAAAGGAATAAATCCAGACGAGTGTGTTGCAATAGGTGCAGCTATCCAAGGAGGAGTATTAACAGGTGAGTTCGGTACTGATATACTACTAGTTGATGTTACTCCATTATCATTAGGTATTGAAACATTAGGCGGAGTTTCAACAGTACTTATAGATAGAAATACAAGAATACCCGCAAAGAGAAGTCAAGTATTCTCTACAGCTGCAGATAATCAGCCTTCAGTTGATATTCACGTGTTACAAGGCGAAAGACAAATGGCTGCAGATAACATTACTCTAGGTAGATTCCAGTTATCAGGCATAGTTCCAGCTCCAAGAGGAATCCCTCAAATAGAGGTTACTTTTGACATAGATGCTAACGGTATAGTTAATGTAAGTGCAAAAGACTTAGGAACAGGGAAAGAACAAAAAATTACTATTACAGCTTCAACAAATCTATCAAAGGATGAAATTGATAAAAAGGTTAAAGAAGCAGAACAATTTGCAGAAGATGATAAGAAAAGAAAAGAAGAAATTGAAGTTAAAAACAATGCTGAGAGTTTAGTTTACCAAACAGAAAAAGCAATGAAGGATCTTGAAGGTAAAATTGACGCTAGTGAAAAATCATCAGCAGAAGCTAAACTTAATGAACTTAAGAAAGCTATTGAAAGTAACAATATTGAAAGCATGAAGCAAAAGACTACTGAGTTGACAGAAGAGTTTAATAAGCTTGCTCAAAAATTGTATTCTCAAACACAAGCTCCAGGTCAAGATCAAAATGCTCAACAAGCTCAATCAAATGGACCAGACGATGTTGTGGATGCAGATTTTGAAGTAGTTGATGATAATAAGGATAAATAAGCTACACTAATATAATTTAGAGTCATCAATATAAAGCAACAAGAGTGAACTTGTTTCACTCTTTTTACTACTCCCGATTAAAAAATCCCAAGGATTTTTTTAAGGGAGTAGTCTTGTGTAAACTAATAGATGATTAAATATAAAAATGTTTATAATATATAAGCGGAGGTGAGGATATGGCAAAAAGAGATTACTATGAGGTCTTGGGTATTAGCAAGGATGCTGATGAAAAAGCAATTAAATCAGCCTTTAGAAAACTAGCAAAGCAGTATCACCCAGATTTAAACCCGGATAATAAGGAAGCAGAAGCGAAGTTCAAGGAAGTAAATGAAGCCTATGAAGTATTAAGCGATGCTGATAAAAAAACTAAATATGATAAATTTGGTCATGCTGCATTTGATCCTAATCAAGGTTTTGGAGGCGCAGGTGGATTTTCAGGATTCTCAGGAGGTTTTGGTGGCTTTGAGGATATATTTGGAGATATATTTGGTGATGCCTTTGGTGGTAGAAGCTCTCAACGTTCTGGACCAAGAGCAGGTTCTGACTTGAAGATTAGACTTGATATAAGCTTTGAAGAGGCAGCCTTTGGTACAAAGAAAGAAATTAAGATCAATCGTGTAGAACAGTGTAAAACTTGCGATGGAAGTGGAGCTAAAAAAGGTACTAATAAGAAAACCTGTAGCACATGTGGTGGAACAGGTACCGTAAAAACTGTTCAGCGTACACCATTCGGACAATTTGCAAGCACACAAACATGTAGTACATGCAGAGGAACCGGAGAAATAATCGAGGAACCATGTACAAAATGTGGTGGTTCAGGAAAAGAAAAAAGATCAAGAAATATTACAATCAATATCCCAGCAGGAGTGGACACTAATTCAGTTATACCTCTAAGAGGTGAAGGAAATCATGGAGATACAGGTGCACCAGCTGGAGATTTATATGTTTATATAAATGTAAATGAACATGAAATATTTGAAAGAGATGGTATAGATGTTTGGTGTGAGATTCCAATATCATTTACAAAAGCTACGCTTGGTGGAGACATAGAAGTACCAACTCTTGAAGGAAAAGTAAAATATAGTGTTCCTAGTGGAACACAAACTGGAACTGTTTTTAGATTGAAAAACAGAGGTATTAAAAATGTAAGGAGCACTAATAAGGGTGACCAGTATGTAAGAGTAAAAATATCTGTACCTAAAAAGTTAACTGATAAACAAAAGAGCTTGCTTGAGCAATTACAAGTGGAATTTGGTGAAGTAGCTGATAATGATAAAAAAGACAACGAAAAAAAGGATAATGACAAAAAAGATAAAGGTTTTTTTGATAAAATAGGGGATTATTTTAAAGAATAGTTCTAAATATTGACACAGGATAAACTTAATGATAAAATAAATGCCATGTTGATTAAATTTAGAATATAAGATAGTGGAGGAAAAACTATGAAATCATTAATCAGACTTAGAATGAGTGCTCATGATGCTCATTATGGTGGAAATCTTGTTGATGGAGCAAGAATGTTACAGTTATTTGGAGATGTAGCCACTGAACTTTTAATTATCAATGATGGAGATGAAGGACTTTTTTGTGCTTATGACAATGTAGAGTTCCTTGCACCTGTTTATGCAGGAGACTTCATTGAAGCAGTAGGAGAAATTACTTCTGTAGGAAATAGCTCAAGAAAAATGAAATTTGAAGCTAGAAAGGTTATAGTACCAAGAACTGATATAAATGACTCAGCTTGTGATGTTTTAGCAGAGCCTATTGTTGTATGCCGTGCTTCAGGAACTTGTGTTGTTCCAAAGGATAAACAAAGAAAAAAATAAGTAAAGCTTAAAATAAAAGTCTTATAAACGAATTTTATTATAAGACTTTTATTTAATTATTTTTGTGTTTTGTATAGTAAGACACTATTAAGGAGTGTGAAATTTTTGAACATGAGAAAATCGGTTTTTGCAATTATTATATTGTTAATTCTTGCAATAACATATGTAGCAGTTTTTGGCATACATATTGGAGATTCTAAGACAGGATTCCATATTAAAGGTGCTAATGAAATAAGATTTGGCATTGATATACGAGGCGGAGTAGAGGCAGTATACGAAGCAAAGGACTTAGACAGAAAGCCTACTGAGATCGAATTAGAAAGTGCTAAGTTAATAATGGAAACAAGACTAGATGCTAAAAATATTTTAGACAGAGAAGTAACAATTGATAAAATCAATGGACAGATATTAGTTAGATTTCCTTGGAAAACTGGTGAATCAGAATTTAATCCTCAAAAAGCTATCGCCGAACTTGGAGAGACTGCAAAGCTTACCTTCAGAGACCCAAATGGAAATATTTTAATAGAAGGTAAAAATGTTAAAGAAAGTACGGTACAATATTATCAACAGGATAATAGTCCAATAGTTACATTAAAATTTGATGCAGAAGGAGCTAAGCTTTTTGCTGCTGCAACAGAAAAATTTAAAGGACAAAAGATATTGATTTATATGGATGAAACTATGATATCAGATCCTAAAGTAGAGGATATTATAACTTCAGGGGAAGCTATAATATCTAATATTCAAACTGCTGAAGAAGCTGTAGATTTATCTGGAAAAATTAATGCTGGTTCATTGCCTTTTTCATTGATTTCTAAAAATCATAGTACTATAAGCCCTACAGTAGGTGAAGGTGCATTGGAGGTTATGGTAAGAGCAGGACTAATCGCTTATGCTTTGATATGTATATTTATGATTCTTTATTATAGATTGATGGGACTTGTTGCATCCTTTGGATTGCTATTGCAGTTATCAATACAATTATTATGCCTTTCTATTCCTCAAATGACATTAACACTTCCAGGTATAGCTGGTATGATATTATCACTTGGTATGGGGGTTGATGCTAACGTTATTATTTCTGAGAGAGTACGAGAAGAAATGAAACTTGGAAAATCTCTAGGAGCTTCAATTGACTCTGGATATCATAGAGCATTTTCAGCTGTTTTTGACGGAAATATTACTAGTATGATAGTAGCTGTAGTATTGATGATACTTGGTAGCGGAGCAATGAAATCATTCGGATATACACTTTTAATAGGTACTGCCTTAAACTTCCTATGTGGAGTTACTGTGTCTAAGCATATGATGAAATCATTTAGCTTCATAAAATTCTTTAGAAATAATATTTTCTATGGAATTAAAAAGGACGGTGCTATACAATGATAAGATTTTATAAAAATAAAAATATATACTTTGCTATTTCAGCACTTATAATACTTATTGGAATAGTATGTATGTTTATAAACGGAGTAAGACTATCAATATTGTTTAAGGGTGGAGCAATATTGAAGTATAGCTATGTAGGAGAAATTGATATTGATGAGGTGTCAAAGCTATCTTCAGATGTATTAGATAGGATTGCAGAGGTTCAAGAAACAGAGGATATTGCAACAAAGAGTAGGAAGGTTGTTTTAAATCTTTCTGGAAACACTGGCTTATCAGCACAGGAACAAGAGCTTTTAAATCAAGCTTTGTTGGAAAAATTTCCAAACAATAATCTGGAATTAGCTGAATCAAACATGGTTGAGCCGTTTATTGGAAAGACATTCTTGAGAAACAGTATAATTGCTATTTTAATTTCCGCTGCTATGATAGTAGTATACGTTTGGATTAGATTTAAGAAAATATCAGGTCTATCAGCTGGAGTTGCTGCACTTGTTGCTCTTTTCCATGATATATTGATATCATTCTTTATATTTGTAATATTCAGGATTCCTTTAAATGATTCATTTATTGCAGTTGTTCTTACAATAATTGGATTCTCAGTAAATGACACTATTGTTATATATGATAGAATTAGAGAAAACAGAATACTTTTACCAAAGATGGGTGTTGAAGATTTAGTTGATTTAAGTATCACTCAGTCAATGTCTAGAAGTATTAATACGACTGTAGCTACAGTAATTAGTACCTTAGTATTATATGTGTTTGCACAAATATATGATATAGAATCTATTAAATCCTTTGCCTTGCCAATGGCTTTTGGTTTAATATCAGGTTGCTATTCAACAATATGTATAGCAGGACCAGTATGGGTTATGTGGCAAAAGCATAAGAATAAATCAGCGTAGTATGTTAATATAGTTTGATATGCTTTTTATTGGGTATTAAATGAATAAATAATTGCAAAAACATATAATAGGAGGCGTATTAATGAAAGAATATTTAAACTCGAGACTTGTTAAATCAGAAGACTTGAATCACCATGGAACCTTGTTCGCTGGTAGAACAGCAGAGTGGTTTGTAGAATCTGCTTTTACAACTGCAGCAGTGAAGATTGGAAATCCTGAAAATTTAGTGTGTATTAATATTCATGGACTACAGTTTAAATCACCAGTTTCAAAGGGTGAGATTGTAACGTTTAAAAGTAGAATAGTGAGATTAGGTACAACTAGTATAACAGTTCGTACTTCAATATATTCTGAGATAAGCCATATGAGTCCAGTAGTTGGTTATTTAACATTTATACATGTGGATAAGAATGGTAAAAAGACACCACACAATTTAGTCCTAGATGAAACGACAGATGAAGAAGAATTAAAACAAAGGGAAGAAGCTAATAAATTATTTTAAAAAACAAGTGGGGAAACCCACTTGTTTTACATTTGAGCTATTTTTTTACAGTAATCTTATCTTTGCTTCATAATCTTTGTTATTTCTCCAATATATAAGGTATGGAAATCTTTGTTAGGATAATTTTTGATCATAGTTTCTTTATCTATGAAATTATCTTCTGTTATATCTGAAGCAAATAATTTTTTACAGAATAATACAAGTTTTGCCTCTTGAAAATATGGTATATTATCATCGCAAGCTGTTGTTAGTCCTACTTTTGTTATTTTATCTTCATCTCTTCCTGATACAGTTCCAATATATGCTAATTTGTCTTTTAATTCACCATTAAAAAAACAAAGCGAAAAATCATCTGCAAAATCAACAAACTCCTTTGTATATCTCTGAGGTCGAACTACAATATATGCTACGTTTTTATTCCATAATACTCCTAATCCACCCCATGAGGCTGTCATTGTATTGATCTTGTCACCCTTTTTAGCAGTAATTAGCATAAAATCCTTACCAATCTGTGTAAATGTGTTTCTTTCTATGTCATGTGCCGTTATTTTAATAAAATTTGTACTCATAAAATCTCCTTGATACTATATTTAATAATATAATTATAATTACATATGTTTTTATATTATTGTTAATTATAATCAATATGGAAAATTATATTCTCTGTAAAATGTTTATTTCAGAGCTAATTCTGATTTTACTAATTTGTGGAACTAATTTAGTAAAATGTTCAGATTCCTTATGGGCTTCAAAACAAGCTTCATTTTCCCATTCTTCTATAATTACTAGCATATTTTTATTATTTATATCTTGAAAAAGCTTATATGATATACAACCTTCCTCTTGAACTGTTTTTTTAACAAGCTCCTTATATAACTTTATTGCTTTTTCGATTTCATTATCTATTATTAGACTTTTCGCTATTATTTTTAACATCCTAACTCCTTGTTATTTCGATATTGACAAATTCTTTAAAAAATGTTCAAATCTAATTTTTCAGAAAGTTGTTGTAAAACTTGAATTCCTGCAACTGAATTTCCTTTTACATCTAGTGAAGGGCCATATACACCTATACCCATTTTTCTTGGTACTGCTGCTAATATTCCTCCACCAACACCAGACTTTGCTGGTATGCCAATGTGCATTGCAAATTCTCCAGAAGCATCATATAAACCACAGGTTACCATAATAGTTTTTGTTATTCGACATATTTCCTTGGAAATAATCCTTTTTCCACTCCATGGAAGAATGCCATCATTCGCTAAAACAGCTCCAATTTTCGCAATATCTCTACAGTTCACTTCTATTGAACATTGAGAAAAGTAAAGATCTAAAATTTCATCAACATTTCCTTCCATAGAATTATAACTTTTCATAAAATATGCAAGGGCTCTATTTCTGTCACCAGTTTCTTTTTCAGATAAAAAAGTGTTCTTATTTATATGTATATTTTTATTATCAGTTAATAGTCTAGTGAACTCTAGAATTCTATCAATTTTTTCATCTGTACTATTTCCTTTGATTAAAGATGATGTTAATATTGCACCTGCATTTATCATTGGGTTATATGGTTTATGAATACTTTTTACCTCTAAGCTTGCTATAGAATTAAAGCTATCACCAGTTGGTTCTGCTCCAACAAATGAAAAAACTCTTTGTTCTCCATTATCCATTATTGCAAGGATTAAACTTATTACCTTTGATATACTCTGTAATGTGAATTTTGTCTCAGAATTCCCTGCACAATATTCATTACCATTTATATCAAAAGCACATAATCCTAAATCATTTGAATTTGCTTTAGATAGTTCAGGTATATAAGATGCTACATTTCCCATAGAGGTATATTTTCTGCAATCCTCTATTATATTTGAAAAAATTTTATTCATGAAATTTCTCCTTTTTTTTTGTCTATTAAATCAGACTATTTATGTTTTATGTCTAAAGTATAACAAAGTTTGTCATACTTTGCAATCAAATATTGTCTATTGTTAATCTAAAGAAATCAAGGTACATAATAATTGAATTATGTATAAAAATGATGTATAATAAATTTGTAATTAATTAAAATAAAGGTTGGTGCTTGTTATGATGTACCTTAATATTGAAAATTTAAAAAAGAATTTAGGCTTGACTGAGGCTTATACATCAACGAAGGCTCATTTAGTAAAGATATATACTGCTGAGGTGGTTAGGCCAGGTCTTCAAATGGCTGGTTTTTTTGATTGGTTTTCTAATGAGAGGATTCAAGTCATAGGTAAAACTGAGGCTTATTACTTGAAAACACTAGAAAAATCATTGAAAGAAGAAAGATTAGATAAGTTTTTTAGCTTTGACATACCAGTTCTTATAGTGGCACATGATCTAGACATAGATGAAGATATCTTAAAATATGCAAAAAAGCATGACAGAACTGTTATGAAAACTAAGCAAAAAACAATGAAGTTTATTAATGATACAGTAAATTATCTTGAAGAGCAATTAGCTCCAGAAAAAACTGTTCATGGTGTATGTGTTGAAGTATATGGAACTGGTATACTTATTAGAGGAAAAAGCGGTATAGGAAAAAGTGAAACGGCTCTTGAACTCGTAAAAAGAGGACATAGGCTAATTGCAGATGATGCTGTTATCATAAGAAAAATTGATAATAAGATTAAGGGATATTGCCCAGAACTTACAAAGCATCTACTAGAGATTAGAGGACTTGGCATACTTGATATAAAACATTTATATGGAGTAGGATCAATAAAGATTGATCAGTTCATTAATTTTGTAATTGATCTTGAAGAATGGGATGAAACAAAGGAGTATGACAGACTTGGACTGGACGACACAAAGGCTGATATTTTAGATGTTAAGCTACCACTTGTTACTATTCCTGTAAGACCTGGTAGAAACATATCAACAGTTGTAGAGGTAGCTGCTAAGAATTATAGACAAAAACTTTTAGGATATAATACACTAGAGCTATATAATAAAAGATTTAACAGCGCAACTGAAGACTAGAAATATAAATATATATTATGTAATAATTAATTGTAAAAATATTAATTATTTTCATAATAAAGAAAATTATTTCTTTTCATTGATTTTCTTTATTAAATAAACTATAATATTATATAAGTTATTTAAAAAAGATATTAATTTATATTGTACTAATTAAAGAATTTCTAATTACAAGCAGCAGAGCCGAAATGCAAGATTTTATTTATTTATTGCAAAAAATCAAAACAAGCACATCAATATGCTATTAAATTGTGATTTTATTGTTGCATTTTTAGTTATTTTGAGTTATACTTGTCATTGAATTTGAAAAATAACCTGAGGAGGTAAATTATAAATGGCAAAAGTTATGAAAACAATGGATGGAAATACGGCTGCAGCATATGTTTCTTATGCATTTACAGAAGTAGCTGCAATATTCCCTATTACACCATCATCAACTATGGCAGAACTTTCAGATGAATGGGCTGCTAATGGTAAAACAAATATATTTGGTCAAACAGTAAGAGTTACTGAAATGCAATCTGAAGCAGGAGCAGCAGGTGCTGTTCACGGTTCATTATCAGCAGGAGCATTGACAACAACTTATACAGCTTCACAAGGATTGCTTTTAATGATTCCTAATATGTACAAAATAGCAGGTGAATTATTACCGTGTGTATTCCACGTTACAGCAAGAGCAGTAGCAGGACATGCATTATCTATATTTGGAGATCATTCAGACGTTATGGCTACAAGACAAACAGGATTTGCTTTGTTAGCTTCAAGTAGCGTTCAAGAGGTTATGGACCTTGGAGGAGTTGCTCATTTAACTTCAATTAAAACAAGAGTTCCTTTCCTTCATTTCTTTGATGGATTTAGAACATCTCACGAAATTCAAAAAATTGAAGAAATTGATTATGAAGATTTCGCAAAATTAGTTGATTATGAAGCTATTAAGGAATTTAGAAATAGATCATTAAATCCAGAACGTCCATATACAAAAGGTACTGCACAAAATCCTGATATATTCTTCCAAGCAAAAGAAGCATCTAATAAATTCTATGATGCAGTTCCAGATGCAGTAAATAGCTATATGCAAGAAATAACTAAGTTAACTGGAAGAGATTACAAGCCATTTAACTACTATGGAGCAGCAGATGCTGAGCATGTAATAGTTGCAATGGGATCAGTTACAGAAACTATCCAAGAAGTTATTGATTATTTAATGGCTAAAGGCGAAAAAGTAGGTTTATTGATAGTTCACCTTTACAGACCTTTCTCATCAAAATATTTCTTTGATGTAATGCCAAAATCTGTTAAAAAGATAGCAGTATTAGACAGAACAAAAGAACCAGGAGCTATAGGTGATCCATTATACTTAGATGTAAAATCATTATATTATGATGCTGAAACTCAACCAGTTATAGTAGGTGGAAGATACGGTTTAGGTTCAAAGGATACAACTCCTGCACAAATATTTGCAGTATATGAAAACCTAAAACAAAATAAACCTAAAAACAAATTTACAATAGGTATTAATGATGACGTTACACATACTTCATTAGAATTTAAAGAAACTGTAAATGTTTCAGCTGAAGGTACTGTAAGATGTAAGTTCTGGGGACTTGGATCAGACGGAACAGTTGGAGCAAATAAGAGCGCTATAAAGATTATAGGTGACCATACAAACATGTATGCTCAAGGATACTTCTCATATGATAGTAAAAAGTCAGGTGGTATAACAGTATCACACTTAAGATTTGGTAAAAAGCCAATTCGTTCAACATATTTGATAGATGAATCAGATTTTGCTTCATGCTCACAACAATCCTATGTAGGCAAATACAATGTTATAGCAGGCTTGAGAAAAGGTGGAAACTTCTTATTAAATACTTCATGGACAGCTGAAGAGTTAGAAAATAATTTACCAGCAGAAATGAAAAAATATATAGCTGATAATAAAATCAATTTCTATACAATAAATGCAACTAAGGTAGCAGAAGAGCTAGGCTTAGGAAATAGAACTAATATGATAATGCAATCTGCATTCTTCAAATTAGCAAATGTTATTCCAGTAGATGAAGCAGTTAAGTATCTAGAAGATGCTATTGTTAAATCTTATGGAAAAAAAGGTGATAAGATAATCAATATGAACAAAGCAGCTGTTCAAAGAGGTATCTCAGACTTAGTTAAGGTTGAAGTTCCAGCTTCTTGGTCAAATGCAAGTGTACAAAGCAAGAGTGAATGTGATTGCAGTTCATGTTCATGCTGTGGTGATAAACCAGAATTTATAACTGATGTTGTTGAACCAATGAACAGACAAGAAGGAGATAAACTTCCTGTAAGCACATTTGTTGGCATAGAAGACGGAGTATTCCCTCATGGTACTGCAGCATATGAAAAACGTGGTATAGCAGTTCATGTTCCAAAATGGAAAATAGAAAATTGTATACAATGTAATCAATGTTCATTTGTATGTCCACACGCAAGTATTAGACCATTCTTATTAAATGAGAATGAAAAGAAAAATGCTCCAGCTGGCTTTGAAACTAAAAAAGCAGTGGGTAAAGGCTTTGAAGGTTTAGAATATAGAATACAGGTTACACCACTTGATTGTACAGGTTGTGGAAACTGTGCTGATATTTGTCCAGCTAAAGAAAAAGCTTTGGTTATGGAACCTATAGATTCACAATTGAATGAAGCTTCTAATTGGGAATATGCAACTAAAAATGTAACAATTAAGAGCGAGTTTGCAGATAAAACTGTTAAAGGAAGCCAATTCGCACAACCATACTTAGAGTTCTCAGGAGCTTGTGCAGGTTGTGGAGAAACAGCTTATGCTAAAACAGTTACCCAATTATTTGGAGAAAGAATGATTGTAGCAAATGCTACTGGATGTTCTTCAATTTGGGGAGGTTCTGCTCCTTCAACTCCATATACAAAAGATGTAAACGGCAGAGGTCCAGCATGGGCTAACTCATTATTTGAAGACAATGCTGAGTATGGATATGGTATGGCAGTTGCAACAAGACAAATAAGAGAAAATATTAAGCTTAATATGGAAACTGTTATTGCAAAAACAAGTGCTGAAGATGTAAAAGCAGCATTCAATGAGTGGATAGCAGGTATGGATGATGCAGAAGCTTCAAAAGTAGCTTCTAAAAAAGTATTAAGTGTATTAGAAGGCTTTAAGGCATGTGATGCATGTAAAAATGCTATAAAAGAAATACTTGATAAAAAAGACTATTTAGTTAAAAAATCAGTTTGGATATTTGGTGGAGACGGCTGGGCTTATGATATAGGATACGGTGGATTAGACCACGTATTAGCATCAGGTGAAGATGTAAATGTTTTAGTATTCGATACAGAAGTTTACTCAAATACTGGAGGACAATCTTCTAAAGCTACTCCAACTGCTTCAGTTGCTAAATTTGCAGCTGCTGGTAAGAGAGTTAAGAAAAAAGACTTAGGTATGATCGCTTCAACATATGGTTATGTATATGTAGCACAAGTTGCTATAGGAGCTGATAAGAATCAATTTATGAAGGCTTTAACAGAAGCTGAAAGCTACAAAGGACCTTCATTAATTATAGCTTACGCACCATGTATTAACCATGGAATTAAAGCAGGTATGGGTAAAACAGTAGACAGAGAGAAAAAGGCTGTAGAAGCTGGATACTGGCATTTATACAGATTCAACCCTGAGTTGAAGGATCAAGGTAAGAACCCATTCACATTGGATTCTAAAGAACCAACAGCATCATTCAAGGAATTCCTAGAAGGTGAAGTAAGATATACATCACTTAAAGGAGCTTTCCCAGAAGTAGCAGATGAGTTATTTGTTAAAGCTGAAGAAAATGCTAAGGACAGATTAGATTCTTACAAGAGAATGGCAGAAATGAAATACTAATAAAAATAATTGTACAAAAGCTTTGGATGAGCCAGGCTCCTCCAGCTTTAAACAATAGCTATAACAAACAAGAGGATGGAGTCGCGAACCATCCTTTTATTGTAAGAAAGGAAAATTAGTATGTTTAATAGAGATGAATATAATAAGAGAATAGAGTGGTTTAAACATGATCGTTTTGGGATGTTTATACACTGGGGATTGTATTCAATACCAGCTCGTGGTGAATGGATACGCTCAACAGAAAAAATGAGTATAGAGGATTATCAAAAGTATTTTGAGGAGTTTGAACCTGAGGCTTATGATCCTTATGAATGGGCAAAACTAGCTAAAGAAGCAGGTATGAAATATGCGGTTCTCACTGCAAAGCACCATGATGGTTTTTGTTTATTTGATTCAAAGCAGACTGACTATAAATCGACTAATACTAAATCTGGCAGAGACTTTGTTAGAGAATTTTTAGAGGCTTTCAGAAAAGAAGGACTCAAGGTTGGTTTATATTTTTCTCTAATAGATTGGCATCATTCAGATTATCCTCATTATAAGGATATGCACCATCCAATGAGAGATAATAAAGACTATAATGGAATTATACATAATTTTGATAATTATTTAGAATACATGCATGCACAGGTAAAAGAGCTTTGCACTGAATATGGGAAGCTTGATATGATGTGGTTTGACTTTTCTTATGGAGATATGAAGGGCGAAAAATGGCAAGCTGAAAAGCTTATGAAAATGGTAAGAACATATCAGCCAGATATCGTAGTAGATAATCGTTTAGAAGTAAGTGGTGAGGGCTTAGGATCTATTGCAACTAAAAATCCAACATCATACAGCGGAGATTATGTTAGCCCTGAGCAGATTATACCTCCTCATGGACTGTTTGATGAGGAAGGTAATGAACTTGCTTGGGAAGCATGCATTACAATGAATGATAACTGGGGCTACACAGCATTAGATAAAAATTTTAAGCCTGCTTTAACTATAATTAAAAAATTAGTTGAGTGTGTAAGCAAAAACGGAAATATGCTACTTAATGTTGGACCTGATGCAAACGGAAGAATTCCTAAGGAATCGGTTGAAATATTAAAGGAAATTGGAAATTGGATGAAGTATAATAAAAAGAGTATATATGGATGTAAAGCTTCAAATTTGCCTAAGCCTGAGAATGGTAGAATAACTCAAAATGGAAAGAAACTATATTATCATATTATGGAGAACTCTATAGGATATATTCCTCTTTATGGAGTAAGTACAGATAAGATAGATAAAATTCGTTTACTATGTGACGGTACTGAGTTAAAGATTGTAAGTAATTGGATAGTTAACAATTATCCTGATGTAGTATTTGTAAACATAACTAAAACTCCATATCTCCCTGATTCTATTGATACAGTGGTAGAAGTAACATTAAAATAATAAATTATAAATACTCTTGTCTTAAATAGTAAAAAAGTATATAATATTATTGCGAATTAAATATAATACTACTATTTTAGAATATTTGGAGGAAAAATGAAAGCATATGATTTAATAAAAAAGGAAGAACTTGAAGTAACTATAAATGATTTAATAACACTTATGAGAAACAATAGACAGGTTGAATTTACACTTAAACAAAAGGAAACAGATGATGTTGGCTACTTGACATGGGACAAAGAATACTGGACATTAGTTAATGAAAACAGGTTCATGCGAACATATTCGTTAGAAGGAAAATCTCTAATGGAATCAACAGCTCACAACGTCTACGACCTACAAAACGACTTTAAACCTGAGAAAGCTTTAAAAATAGAGATAAATTAGTTATAAATAGAGAAATTATCTATAAATTGTTAAACTAAGAAAGGAATATTATTATGGAAAAATTGATTATTACAGCTGCTATATGTGGAGCTGAAGTTACTAAGGAACAAAACCCTGCAGTTCCTTATACTATTGAAGAAATAGCTAGGGAAGCAAAGACAGCTTATGATGCGGGTGCTTCTATAATTCATCTTCATGTTAGATGGGATGATGGAACTCCAACTCAAGACACAAAGAGATTCCAAGAGGCAGTTGATGCTATAAAGAAGCTTTGTCCAGATGTTATAGTTCAACCATCAACAGGTGGAGCAGTTGGAATGACAGATTTAGAAAGATTAGCTTCAACTGATATAGTTCCTACTCCTGAATTTGCAACACTTGATTGTGGAACTTGTAACTTTGGTGGAGATGAAATATTCATCAATACTGATAACACAATATTTAACTTTGCTAAAATCATGAAGGAAAGAGGAATTAAACCTGAGCTTGAGGTTTTCGACAAGGGTATGATTGATATAGCTTTAAAGGCAGATAAAAAAGGCCTTTTAGTGCATCCTTTACATTTTGACTTTGTGCTTGGAGTTCAAATGACAGCAACTATTCGTGATTTATCTTTTATGGTTGGAAGTATACCACAAGGATCTACTTGGACAGCAACAGGTATAGGAAGACATAACTGGAATATAGCGGCTGCAACAATCGCTATGGGTGGACATGTTAGAATTGGATTCGAAGACAGTGTATACTTAGAAAAAGGTGTTTTAGCAAAATCAAATGGTGAAATGGTACAAAAGGTAGTTCAAATAGCTAAATTATTAGGTAGAGAAGTAGCTACACCAAATGAAGCAAGAGAAATATTAAGTATAAATAGATAGTTAAGTGAGGGCATTTTAAAATAGATGCCCTTTTTTGGAAGAAATTGTTCATATAACTAGGAGAATTTTATTATTCAACAGGAAAACCTGTATATAAATAGGAAAATTATGTTTTCTTCAAATATAGCAAAACTTCTTTTGCTTTTTAGTATGAAGCTTAATTTAATTAACATTATAATCAATTAACCTAATTAATCGAAACAACTTATTTATATAACTTATATTGTTAATTATTTAACATTTTAATTGACATTTCTCATAAAAAATTTTATAATTAAATTAACATTATAAGAAAATTTTATGACAATAGTTGTATTTTTTGATGTAGAATGAATACGCATTATTCATTTTGAATTAAAATATATAATAGATAAAAAATAAAATTTCATTTATATTACCAGTATAAGGTATAGGAGGTTATCATGCTAAGTGTTAGTGTATGTGTAGGAAGTGCGTGTCATTTAAAGGGTTCTTATGAGGTTATTGAGAAATTAAAGGAATGCGTGAAAAAAAATAAGCTTGAAGATAAAATAACTATTAAAGCAGCCTTTTGTTTAGGAAATTGCACTGAAGCAGTTTCTACTAAAATTGAAGATAAATTATATTCTGTAGTTCCAGAAACAGCAGAGAAATTTTTTAATGAAAAGGTGCTAGAGGAACTTAAGAGATGAAAATACTAGATTTTGTACCTGCGAATTGTAAGAATTGTTATAAATGTATAAGAAATTGTAGTGTTAAGGCTATTAACATGGTTAATGATCGTGCTCAGATAGAGGAAAATAGATGTACGGCTTGTGGAACCTGTTTTTTGGTATGTCCTCAAAACGCTAGAAGTATACTTAGTGATTTGGATAAGGTAATTCAAGCACTTAAGGAGAATAAAAAGGTTGTTGTTAGTATAGCACCATCATATCTTGGTATATATAAAGAGCCATATAAGCTAATCGGAGCTTTAAAGAAGCTTGGAGTTCGTGCTGTTGAAGAAACATCTATCGGAGCTGCTAAAGTTACTGAGCTTTATAAGGAGTATATAAGTAATTCTGACGGTAAAAATATTATTACCTCAGCCTGCCCTTCTGTAAACATGATGATAGAGATATACTATCCAGAATTGCTTAATAATCTAATTCCTATAGATTCACCAATGATAGCTCATTGTAAAATGATGAGAAGAAAATATGGAAAAGATTCATATATTGTGTTTTTAGGACCGTGTATTGCTAAGAAATGTGAAGCTTATCCTTATCAAGTAGCTGGAATTATGGATGCTGTAATCTCATTTGAAGAGCTTGAAGAATTTTTTGATAAAACTAATTTTGATATCAATGATTGTCAAGAAATATTGCCTGATGCTGCTGGGAGTACTACTGGACAGAAATATCCAGTTGAAAAAGGTATATTAGGTGGTTTAACTGAGGTTTTGTCTAAAAAGAATTATACAAGTTTAGCAGTAGCTGGTGCTGAAAATTGTAAGAGTTTTTTTGAAGAGTTAAAAAATAGCGATTTAAAAAATATTTGCATAGAAGCTAATATGTGTGAGGGTGCTTGTTTAAGTGGACCTGCTATATCAAAAATGGAAGGTAATGCACATCTTAGACAGGTGCTTATAAGAAACAAGGTTAAGCAAAATGAGAAGGATGACAAGTTTTATAAAGAAGACAAGAGTGATATAGATTACAATAGAAGATTTAGAGAAGCTAGTATACCAAAAATAAAATATACAGAAGAACAAATACAAGCGGTTCTTAATAACATAGGAAAATATCAAAAAGAAGATGAACTTAACTGTGGCTCTTGTGGGTATGACAGTTGTCGTGAAAAGGCTATATCAGTATTGAATGGTCTATCACATCCTGAGATGTGTCTTCCTTACATGCGTAATAAGGCTGAAAGAATATCTAATATTAGTTTTGAATACTCACCAAACATATTGTTTATTGTTGATGAGAACTTAAATATTGTAGACTTAAATCCAAAAGCTGAAGATATGTTCAATGCAAGAGCAGAGAACATGATCGGAAAGAATTTATCCCTATTGATTCCTATTGCAGATTATAAAGCTGTAATTGATAGTGGCTGTGATTTAATAAGTAAGAAGGTAGTTTTAGATAATTATGGAATAACAGCATATAGCAGTATTATATATTTACCAAAATTAAAAATCCTATTTGGTATACTCCTTGATGTTACAGAAGAAGAACACAAAAGGGACAAGCTTATAAGCTTGAAATTAAGCACTATAGAAAGTACAGATAAAGTTATAGAAAAGCAAATGCGTGTAGCACAAGAGATAGCGGGACTTCTAGGAGAAACCACAGCAGAAACAAAAGCTACTTTGTTAAGGCTTAAGAAAATAGTAGCTGATGAAGAGAGTGGTGAATGATGACTTATGGAATATTTTATAGATATAAATTATAAAAGTATAAATCATGTTGGAGAAGAGCTGTGTGGTGACAAGGTTGAGTGTGTGCAAACGGATGATGGTTATATCGCAGTATTATCAGACGGTCTTGGAAGTGGTGTAAAGGCTAATATACTATCTACATTGACTTCTAAAATCGCAGTAACTATGCTAAAAAATGGTGCAAGAATAGATGAAACCATTGAAACTATAATTAATACATTGCCTGAATGCAAGGTAAGGAAGCTAGCCTACTCAACATTTACAATAATTAAAATAGATAAGAATTACAACGCATATATTGCAGAGTATGATGGACCAAATTATTTTTATTACAATCAGGATGGAAATAGCATAAATGTAACTAAAAAAGAAAGATATTTTGGTAATAAAAAGGTTCTTGAATCAAATATTCAGCTTAAGCTTGGGGATACAATCAATGTAGTAAGTGATGGCGCTGTGCATGCTGGTATAGGTGGGATGCTCAACCTAGGCTGGGGCTGGGATGAAATAAATACCTATTTAGCTAATTTGAACAAGGTTAATCATACCTCGCAGGTATTAAATGGTAATTTTATTGGTGTTTGCAGCAATTTATATGATGGTAAGCCTGGAGATGATACAACAATATTGACTATCAAAGTAAGAAAACCTGAACATATTGATCTTTTTGTTGGACCTCCGTCTGATAGAAGTCTTGATGAGTTTTTAGTTGAGAAAATGACAACAGGGGAGTCAAAGAAAATTGTATGTGGAGGAACAACCGCTCAAATAGCTCAAAACAAGCTTAACCTTGAGATGACAGTAGATATGGATTCTATGACGAAGGATATACCTCCAATAGCATATATGGATGGATTTGATCTTGTAACAGAGGGAGTTTTAACTCTTGGAAAGGTATTGGACAAGTTAATTTTAATAAATGATCCTAATCAAGAGGAATATGTAGATTACAATAGCTATGATGGTTGCGACTTGATTACAAAAATGCTACTAGAGGATAGTACACATGTTAATTTTTATGTAGGCAAAGCTGTTAATCCAGCTCATCAAAATCCTAATTTTCCAATGGGTTTTAATATTAAGGTAAAAATAATAAATGGAATTGTTGAAGAGCTTAAAAAGCTAGGTAAGCAAACTACTATAATGTATTTGTAAAACAAAAGGAGTTAATTTTGAAAAATGAAAAAATTTGATAATCATGTTCAGTATGTTAAATATTCAGTTTTAAAAGAAATTCTTAAATCTGAATTGAAAGATAATTTATTAAAGGATCTACTGAACATACCAAAAAAAATAGCACCTGGTCCAAAGCCACAGATTAGATGCTGCATTTATAAGGAGAGGGCAATTGTTGGTGAAAGAATAAAGAATGTTCTATATGAGTACAATGAACATGTAGTTAATACAATTGAGTTAGCTTGTGATGAGTGCCCAGTTAATAGGTTTTCTGTTACAGAAGCTTGTAGAGGATGTTTGGCTCATCATTGTGTAGAAAATTGTCCTGTTGATGCAATATCAATAATTAACAAAAAGGCACAAATTGATTATGACAAGTGTATAGAATGTGGCAAGTGTCATCAATCTTGTCAATTTGAAGCAATTTCTGATGTAAAGAGACCATGCTATACATCTTGTAAACTTAATGCTATTCAAATAGACTCAGTTACTAAAAAAGCGATAATTGAACATGAAAAATGTATTAGCTGTGGTGCTTGCGTTCTTAGATGCCCATTTGGAGCAATAACTGATAAATCACATATTTTAGAAATTGTAAGATTGATAAAAAAATCAGAGAATAATAGTAATTACAAGGTATATTGTGTAATTGCACCAGCCATAGCAGCTCAATTCCCAGATAATTCTATTGAGCAGGTTGTTGAAGCACTTAAAAAGCTTGGCTTTTATGATGTTGTTGAAGCTGCAATAGGAGCAGACATTGTAGCTCAGCATGAGACAGCTCATTTAATAGAGGAGCTAAAGCATAAAAAGTTTGTTACATCATCATGCTGTCCAGCATTTGTATCGTTGATAAAAAAGAAATATAGTGATTTAGTAGATAATATATCAACAGCTGTTTCGCCAATGGTTGCTACTGCAAGATTGATTAAACATACTGATTCTGAAGCTAAGGTTATTTTTATTGGACCATGTGTAGCAAAAAAGGAAGAGGCTCAGTATGAGGAATACAAGAATGATGTAGATTTTGTAATGAGTTTTGAAGAGCTTCAAGCATTTTTAGATGCAAAAGAGATAGAGGTATCTGAATGTGAAGAAAAGCCATTAGACAATGCTTCAATGTATGGAAGAATATTTGCACGTACTGGAGGACTAACAGAAGCAGTAAAGCATGTTGTAGAAGCTAATAACTATGATGTTGAAATTAAGCCAATAGTATGCAATGGACTTGTAGAGTGTGAAAAAGCTTTAAAGTTAGCAAAACTAGGTAAATTAGATGCTAATTTTATAGAGGGTATGGTATGTGAAGGAGGCTGTGTAAACGGACCACTTTCATTGAACAGAAAAGCAAGTAATGCAAATTGTATTAACAAATATGCTGATAGAGCTAAGGAAAAGACTGTTAAGGATTCAATAAGGGTTTTTGAATTAGATAAAATTGATTTAGATTATAAGAGATAATATAAAATAGATAAAAATATAGCAGAGCATCGCTCTGCTATATTTTTATCTTGTCTAATATACCTTGTAGCTTTGCTATTACAATACCGTAATTACTTACAGCTACTCCCTTTTCTTTAGCCAAGTTAATCCTTGATAATACATATTTTTTATTGAACATACATGCTGCACAGTGAATAATAAGGTCATATTTACCTAAATCCTCTGGAAAATCAACACCATTTACTATATCTATTTTAAGTCCTTCACCTATCTTTTTTCGAAGCATATTAGGAATTTTTACTCTTCCAATATCTTCACTAAGAGGAGCATGTGTACAGGCTTCAGCTATTAATACTCTTGAGTTTTCAGTTAGTGAATCAATAGCATTAGAGCCTTTGACAAACTCTTCAATATCTCCTTTTAATGCAGCAAATAAAACAGAAAAGGATGTTAGTAAGCTTTCTGCAGGTTTTTTTTCATAAACAGTTTTAAATACCTGAGAGTCTACTATTATTAATTTAGGTGGCCTTGAAAGTGCTGCTAGTGCATCATCTATCTCATCTGTTGCTACAGAAATTATTATACATTTATTATCTAGTAAATCTCTGATAGTTTGAACCTGCGGTAGTATAAGTCTTCCCCTTGGTGCTTGTATATCCTGTGGCATTACTAGCATTACAAGGTCTTTTGGATTAACTAGATGCCCAACTATTGAGTCTATGTTATAGGACTCAGGTAGTTGTCTAATTAACTCTTGCTTTATTTTATCAATTCCTAATTTTTTAATAGCGCTAACTTCAATTGGATCCTTTTTGAAGTTATCCTTTATAAGCTGTATTATGTCCTCAGGGCTTTGGTGCAAATCTATTTTGTTTATTACAAATATAACAGGAGTTTTATTTTTTGTTAGCTTGGCATACCAGTCTTTTTCATCAGATATCTCTTTGTCACTTATTATCATAATTGCAATATCAGTTTTAGCAATAACTTTTTCAGTCATTTCTACGCGTTTTGTTCCTAAGACTCCCTTATCATCAAAACCTGCAGTGTCTATAAATACACATGGCCCAATGCCATTTATTTCCATAGCTTTATATACAGGATCTGTTGTAGTACCAGCAACATCTGATACTAAAGCGATGTTTTGGTTAGTTATTGCGTTGATAAGAGAAGATTTACCACTGTTTCTCTTGCCAAAAATTGATATATGCAATCTACTTGAATTAGGTGTATTGTTTAATCCCATATTCTAGCTCCCTTAAAATCTAAAATCTCTTTTTCCTTCATGTAAATCAGATAGATTTTTAATAACTATATCCTTAACTTTTTCATTATTAATATTTTCTATTTCACTTAGTATTAGCTTTTCACCATTAATTCTTGTTCCCTCAGATGCATAATCCTCAAGATATTCCTTTAGAGTCATCAATGCATTTGGTTGACAAACATTTGCTATTTGTCCACTTTTAACTAGCTGCATGAATCTATCTCCTGTTCTTCCTTCTCTGTAACAAGCAGTACAGAAGCTTGGTATATAACCTAGTTTTAATAACCAGTTTACGACCTCATCTAAGGATCTGGTATCATTTACTTCGAATTGTGACGTATCCTCTTCATCATGATCCTTGTGAGCATAGCCTCCAACCTTTGTAGATGAAGCTCCACTTATTTGTGATACTCCTAATTCTAGGGTTTTTGCTCTAGTCTTTTGCGATTCTCTTGTTGACATGATAATTCCAGCATAAGGAACTGCAATTCTTAATATAGCGACGATTTTTTCAAATATTTCATCAGATATAGCGTTGGAAAATTCATTAACATCTACCTCATCAGCAGGTCTTATCCTTGGAACGCTTATAGTATGAGGTCCTACTCCATGTACATCCTCTAAATGTTTAGCATGCATCAAAAGCCCAACAAAATCGTATTTATATAGGTTAAGTCCAAATAACACACCTATGCCTACATCATCTATACCACCCTGCATTGCCCTATCCATTGCTTCTGTATGATAAGCGTAGTTAGCTTTTGGACCCTTTTGATGAAGATACTCATAGCTAGGCTTATGGTAGGTTTCTTGAAATAGTATATATGTTCCAATTCCTGCTTCATGAAGCTTTTTGTAGTTTTCTACACTTGTTGCAGCAATGTTGACATTAACTCTTCTAATTGCTCCATTCTTATGCTTTATACTATATATTGTTTTTATACTTTCAAGTACATATTCTATAGGTGAGTTTACAGGATCTTCACCGGTTTCTAAAGCCAAGCGCTTATGTCCCATATCCTGCAAAGCAATAACCTCCCTAGCTATTTCCTCCTGACTCATCTTTTTTCTTGGGATATGTTTGTTTGAGTGGTGATATGGACAGTATCTACATTCATTTACACAGTAATTAGATAGGTATAGGGGAGCAAACATAACTATCCTTTTACCATAAAACTTCTCTTTAATTTTTTTAGCTAATGAAAATATTTCTTCATTTAAATCTTCTAAATTATTTTCTAATAAGAGAAGTGCTTCTTTGTAATCCAGTCCCTTACACTCTTCAGCTTTTTTTAGTACTGATTGTATAAGCTCACGGTTTAATTTGTTTTTTTCTGCATATTTAAGAGCTTCTAATATTTCTTCGTTGTCGATAAATTCTTCTGCAAGCATTGACTTACTATTATACATTTTATCCTCCTTGTGCCTAGCACATCTATATTTTTTTAATATTTATTTATAAATTCCTATAAGGGAATTCTATTCAAGTTTTTAATATCATCTTCAAGCTTTAGTCTTTGTAAAGTTATATTTGTTTCTGATAATTTTGATGGATATATTTCATATAAAGCTTTATATTTACTTGGAGTAACCTTTTGCATTATGACATTTGCCCCACAAGAGAAGACATCATCCTTTTCCTTAGCATTTAACACTCCTAAAGAAGTAGTTGCAGGAAGATTGATTTTTGGCATCACTAAACGAGTTAATGCAACAGCTCTTTTAGTAAGCTCCGTGCTTCCATTAGGAAAGTCCCTTAGCTCTGTGCTTGGGTGTGTAATATATGTTCCAATGCCTGCCATTTCACAGCCTATATCTTTTAATAGAAGTATATCCTTTGCAAGTGTTTCTAGGCTCTGTTTTGGAAGTCCAACCATAAAGCCTCCCCCTGTTTCATATTTTAAGCTTTTTATATTTTTTAAGCATTCTATTCTTTCCTTTAGAGTTCCACAGGGATGTAGAAAATGATATAATTCGTCATCTGCAGTTTCATGCTTTAACAAGTATCTATCAGCTCCACATTCTTTTAGATAAGCATAGCTATTGTAATCCATTTCTCCTGAGCTAATAGTTATATCAATATTAAATTTTTTGATACTTTTAATTATTTCTCCCAAAATTTTTGGGCTGTAGTAAGCATCCTCACCAGATTGTAATACAATAGTTTTATATCCATTAATAGCAGCTTCATAAGCAGTAGATATTATTTCTTCATTTGTCATTCTATATCTTTTAACATTTTTATTAGTGCAGTTTAAGCCACAGTATTTACATTTTCTTCTGCAATAGTTTGAAAATTCTAAAATAGCTCTGACATGTACTATATCACCAACATTTTCTCTTCTAGTCCTATCAGCCTTTGCATAAATATCACTAAAGTCTTCAAGCTTTAGCATTTCAACAATATTGTTGATAGTGTAATCCATTATAAAACCTCCAATTTACAATAAAAAATCCTTATACCTGAAAATAGGTATAAGGATAACGTAAAAACCTGTGCAATATAGCAAATATCTTGGTAACAGAAAACTGAATACTTCAGATAATTTAGATTTAATAGTCATCTTCATCGCAGGCTATGCCCTAAATTCAGAATATGTTTATATTTTAACATAAAAAAATTGCATTGTAAACTATTATTACAATGCAATTTGCTAGTTTTAAATAATCAAGTTAATTAATATGCATATTTAGGCTTCTTATCGAAGGTATGTATAGTATCAATAAAACGAATTGTACCTGATTTTGAACGTGTTACCATAGAACAAGTTTTTGCTCTGTTATTTGAATAATATCTAACACCTTTTAATAGGTCTCCATCAGATACTCCTGTTGCTGCAAATATAATGTCATCTCCTTTAGCTAAATCATCTAAAGTTAGAACCTTGTTAACATCTTCAAGTCCCATTTTAATGCATCTTTGAATTTGTTCTTCGTTATCAGGTGCTAGTATTCCTTGGAATTCTCCACCTAAGCATTTGATTGCAGCTGCAGCAATAACTCCCTCTGGAGCTCCACCTTTTCCAACCATTAAATCAATACCTGAATCTTGGAAACAAGTAGATATAGCAGTTGCTACGTCACCATCACCATATAGCCTCACTCTTGCTCCGATTCTACGTACTATATCAATGAACTCTTGATGTCTTGGTTTATCAAGCATAGCAACAGTTATTTCGCTAATATCCTTTCCAAGTGATTTTGCAAGGTTTCGTATATTAGTTTGTAGAGGAGCTTTAATATCTATCACTCCAACACCCTTTGGACCTGCAGCGATTTTTTCCATATACATGTCTGGAGCGTGTAGTAAACAACCTTTTGGAGCAACTGCAACTACAGATATAGCATTTGGAAGTCCTTTAGCTACTAAATTAGTTCCATCAAGTGGATCAACAGCGATATCTATTTCTGGATTACCTTCACAACATCTACCAATTTTTTCCCCAATATATAACATTGGTGCTTCATCCAATTCGCCTTCACCAATAACTACAGTTCCAGTAACATCTAAAACCTGAAACATACTTCTCATGCCATCTACTGCAGCTTGATCAGCTATTTCCTTGTCCCCTCTTCCCATAAACTTAGCACAGCCAAGTGCTGCTGCTTCTGTAACTCTAACAATATTAAGAGCTAACTCTCTATCCATAGTAAAGTCTCCTTTAAATTATTTATTAGTATAAGATGCTAATATTAATAAGAATTTGATATTTCAATATAGATTAGCATAACACAATATAGTATAACATACATGATTTATTTTGTGAATAGTGTTATATTGTTTTTTGGATTTTTTTGTAGAAATATGATAGATATCTTTAGTGTCAATTATAATTACTTAATCTGTCGAAAATTTATTCTTGACTAATTTAAAATATTTTGTTAATATATGTTTACCTATCAATTTACTTTTCTTACCAATTTTCCAATAGTGGTTAATATTATAAAGCAATAATAATATAGATTGTAAAATGAAGTTATTTTATAGATTATATATATTTAATTTTAGCGGAGGTGTTTTTATTGAACATATCGGATTTCTCGGGCATGAAGCTTCCTGAACTAAAACAATTAGCTCATGACAAGGGAATAAAGGATGCTTATAAATATAACAAAAAAGAACTTGTAGAAGTTATAATTTCTAAATTAGAAAAAATTGAAAAACTAGATAATAGTGAAGAATTGGATTTAGTAAAGAAAGTAGAAAAAGTGCGCAAGTATAAAAAATCTGAAATAGCAGATAAGCTCGAAAAAACTGAAAAAATAGCAGAAACTAGCAAAACGGATAAAACTGAAACATTACAAGAATATGATGAATCGGATGAAATTAATTCTAATAATACAAATAATTCTGATTATACAGATAGTATTAATCTAGAAGATAATTCAAATGTGGACAAGTCTAAAGATATTGATAAGGCTGAGAAAAAAGTTGTCTTAGAAAAATACATAGAAGAAGCTGATAGTTTAGGAGAAATTATACATGTTCAGGGTATATTAGAATCTCACGCAGATGGCTACGGCTTTTTGAGAACAAATAATTATCAAACAAGCGAAGATGATGTATACATTTCTCCATCTCAAATCAGGAGATTTCACTTAAGAACAGGTGACAAGGTTAAAGGAATAACTAGAGCTCCTAAACCAGGTGAAAAATTTAAAGCTTTATTATATGTAAACGAGGTTAATGATTTAAACCCTGAATCAGCACGCAATAGAAAGGATTTTGATACTTTAATTCCTATTTACCCTGAGCAAAGAATTAGACTTGAATCAAATCCAAGAGATATTGCTATGAGAATTATAGATTTAGTTGCTCCTATTGGTAGAGGTCAAAGAGGTATGATTGTTGCTCCACCGAAAGCAGGGAAGACAACTATATTAAAAAATATTGCAAATTGCATATCGAAAAATTATCCGGAGATTGAAATAATTATATTGCTCATTGACGAAAGACCAGAAGAGGTTACTGATATGAGTAGGTCTGTTAATGCAGATGTTGTATATTCAACCTTTGATGAGCTTCCTAAAAATCATATAAAGGTTGCAGAGATAGTTTTAGAAAGAGCTAAAAGATTAGTTGAGCATGGAAAAGATGTTGTTATATTATTAGATAGTATTACAAGACTTGCGCGTGCCTACAACTTAACAATTCCACCGACAGGTAGAACTCTTTCAGGAGGACTCGATCCAGGAGCTTTGCATAGTCCAAAAAGATTTTTTGGAGCTGCAAGAAATATAGAAAATGGTGGAAGCTTGACTATACTTGCTACAGCTCTAATTGAGACAGGAAGTAGGATGGATGATGTAATTTTTGAGGAATTTAAAGGTACAGGCAATATGGAAATACATCTTGATAGAAAGCTATCTGAAAAACGTGTATTTCCAGCAATTGATATTAATAAATCTGGTACAAGAAGAGAAGATTTATTGTTGACTATTGATGAACTGCAAGCAATTTGGCAGATAAGGAAGGCTTTGTCTAATTTCCAAACTGTTGATGTTACTGAAAGATTACTAGAAGGCTTGATTAGAACAAAAAATAACAATGATTTTATAAAAGAATCAGTAAATTTGTTTAATTTAGAAAAAAAGAAATATGAAAATAATGATAAAAATAATTATTAGAAAATTATTAAATATTTTTTCTATAATAAATTTTTAAAAATAATTTTTAAAATTAAAAAAAGTTATTGTATTAAATGATTAGTTGTGATATACTTTTTTAGTGCAAAAGAATTTTAATTAGTTTTACTTTAGAAAGAGGTGAATTTTAATGAAACAAGGAATACATCCAGATTATAAAAAGGCCGTTGTTAAATGTGCGTGCGGTAATACTTTTGAAACAGGCTCAGTTATAGATGAAATAAAAGTTGAAATATGTTCAGAATGTCATCCATTCTTCACTGGAAAGCAAAAGTTTATTGACAAAGGCGGACGTGTGGATAGATTTAAGAAAAAATACGGAATATAGAATTCATCTTGAATTAAATTCAAAAGTAAATAGCCGATACATTTTTGTGTCGGCTTTTTTGTAAAATTAAATCTTTGCTTTTGGGAGGTAAATATGGCACATCAAGCTTTATATAGAAAATATAGATCTAAGACCTTTGATGAGCTTTTAGGACAAGAACATGTTGTTAATACGCTTAAAAGTCAGATCATGTCAAATAATATTGCTCATGCTTATCTTTTTTGTGGAATAAGAGGAACAGGAAAAACATCAACAGCTAAAATACTCGCACGTGCTGTTAATTGTACTAATAATACTGATGGAAATCCATGCAATCAATGTGATTCTTGTAAAAGCATTTTAGATGACTCGAGTATTGATGTAATAGAGATGGATGCTGCATCTAACAATAGTGTTGAGGATATTAGAGATTTAAGAGATAAGCTTAGATTTTTACCTGTAAACAGCAAGTATAAGGTTTATATAATTGATGAGGTACATATGCTTTCGAAGGGAGCTTTTAATGCCTTATTAAAAACTCTTGAAGAACCACCTGCTCATCTTATATTTATATTAGCTACTACAGAGCCACAAAAAATACCTGCAACAATTCTTTCGAGATGCCAAAGATTTGATTTAAAAAGAATAACTGTAAATGACATAGTAAAAAACATGCGAAGCATATGTGATGAAATGGCTGTAGAAGCTGATGAAAGAGCTCTAAAGCTAATAGCTTCAAATGCTGATGGAGCTATGCGTGATGCGCTTAGTATTTTAGATAGGTGTATGACTTTTAACTCGGAAAAAATTAGTTATGAGGATGTAAATGAACTATTAGGAATTGTAAACTTTGATAAAATAGTTGAGCTTTGTGGTTTAATCATTGATAGAAATATAAAGGATACTATGCTTTCAATTAATGATATATTGAATCAAGGAAAGGATTTACAATATTTCATTGAGGAGCTAATTCTATATTTTAGAAATTTGCTTGTATTAAAAGCTACTAATTCAAGTGAAAGTTTACAAAGACTTAGTGAAGATAATGTTGAAGCTCTTAAAAAATTTACTACTTCAATGAGTTCAAATGAAATAGTCTCAATTATAACAAAATTATCAGACACTCTTTTAGAATGTAAAAGGGCTACAAATCCAAGGATTCTATTTGAAGCGAGAATAATCAGTTTAATGGAATCTAGCTCTGATGATAATAGCTTATTGTTGAAGAGAATAGAAAAGCTGGAGGAAGCTATTAAGAGCGGTATTAGTGTTAGTAATTCGCATAAGCATGAAAGTCCTGCAGTTCCAAAAAAAGAGTATAGACAAGAGCAAAAACAAGAGCAGAAGCAAGAACAGAAGCATGCTATGACAGAAAGTATAACTGCAGTTACTAATAATGAGGAAGCAGAAAAAAGAATCAAGGAAAATTTACAAGATTTTTTAGCATTGGTTCGCAATGAAAGTATTTCGCTTTCAGCTGTAGTAAGAGAAAGTAATTTTGCATATATAAAAGATAGGGTAGTTTACTTTGAATTTGATCCTAAATTTATTTTTCACCATACAGCTGCAAATCAAGAAAAAAATAAGTCTAAGATAAAAGAAATTTTAACAAAATTTTTAAATGCAGATTATGATGTTAGTTTTATACTGACAACTGATAAACAGGAAGACAAGACTGTTAAATCTATGGATGATATATTTGAAGATATGAAAAACAGCTTTGGAGAAGACAAGGTTGTATTAAAATAAAAGGGCGAAACTTCTTTCGCTCTATGGAAGAATTAAAAAAATTTTCACTTATTTTTATAATATGGAAAGGAAAGGTTGATTTATGAAAGGAAGAAATTTTCCACCAATGGGTGGCGGAGCTAACATGAACAACATGATGAAGCAGGTTCAAAAAATGCAACAACAGATGGAAGCTGCTCAGAAAGAAATAGAGGAAAAAGAGGTAGAAGCAACAGCTGGTGGCGGAGCTGTCAATGTTGTGGTTACTGGTAAAAAGGAATTAAAATCCTTAAAAATAGATCCAGAGGTTGTTGATAAGGATGATGTAGAGATGCTTGAAGACTTAATACTTGCTGCAATAAATGAAGCATTTAGAAAAGCTGATGAACTAAGCTCGCAGGGTATGAAAAAGGCAACTGGTGGACTTAACATACCTGGATTATTCTAATATTTATGGAACAATATACAGCGCCTATTGCTAGCTTGATTGAAGAATTTGCAAAGCTTCCAGGCATAGGGAAAAAAACAGCTCAAAGACTGGCTTTTTATATTTTAGACATGGAAAATGAACAGGTTCTAAACTTTGCAAAAGCAATCGTCAATGCAAAAAAATTAACTAGATTTTGCACAATATGTGGTAATTTATCAGAAGCTGAGCATTGTAACATATGTCAAAATTCAAAAAGAGATAAATCTATCATATGTGTAGTTGAGGATGTAAAAGACCTTGCTGCTATGGAAAGGACCAAAGATTTTATGGGAGTTTATCATGTTTTACACGGAACTATATCTCCATTAGATGGTATTGGTCCTGATCAAATAAACATAAAAGAGCTTATAAGCAGACTTTCAGGTGATGTCAGTGAAGTTATACTTGCAACTAATCCTACTATAGAAGGCGAAGCTACAGCAGTTTATATTTCAAGATTAATTAAAGCTATGGGAATAAAGGTGACGCGTATAGCTCATGGAATTCCAATAGGTGGAGATATTGAATATGCTGATGAAGTGACACTCTTAAAAGCGATGGAAGGCAGAAGAGAGATATAAGAATAATGTTATAATGTAACAACACCCACTTTTTGTATAATTGGAATAAAGTAGGTGTTGTTTTTTAATTTCTTTAACTAAAGCTTGATTTTATAATTCTATATATAGCTTGGTTTTCTATTAAATACATGATTTTACTAATTTTATACCAATTTATTAAGCTGTTAAATACAGCTTTTTTATTTATAACAAAATTGTTATATCATGTATGCTTATTAGATATTTGCCATAACTAATTTTAAGATTTATAATAAATTAATAAACAAAACAATTAGGAGGTTTTAAATTGACAAACTTAATAACTGAAATGAATTGGGTTGATTTTAAAAGTAGATTGGAAAGAACTAAAACAGTTATTATTCCAAGTGGAGCTATTGAAGTTTACGGTCCTCATCTTCCCTTGTCAGCTGATTGTATTGCAGCAGAAGCAATCGCTCTTAAAGTCGCTGATAAAGTAGATGCTATAATATCACCTTCTTTAAACATCGGAGAATCCCTTGCACTTAGAGGATTTCCAGGAACATTTACTTATTCTCGTGAAACATATTTCCTTTGTATGAAGGAATTGTTTAAATCACTAATTGATTATGGTTTTAAAAACTTTATGTTTATAACAGGTCATGCAGGAAATGTGGACACAATCAATTATCTCGTTAGATATTTTCAACAGGATTATGATATAAAGTGCGGACAAATTGATTGGTGGAGATTTGCAAATGCTAACGGTACTGATATATTTGAGCTTAAGGGACATATGGCACACGGACACGCAAGCGAATGTGGAACTTCAGTAATGATGTATCTAAGACCAGATTTAGTTAAGACTGACAGAATTACAACTGTTGAGCCTAAAACAGATTCTTATGAAAAATACACAGATTTTATAAGATATACTAAATTTGAAGAAAAAACAGAAATTGGACAAATTGGAAATGCTGATATAGCATCCAAGGAAAAAGGCGAAGCTATCATCAACAAATGTGTTGACAGAGTAGTTGAGTACATGAAGTATGAATTTAAAATTTAGGAGGAAAACGATGAGAAAGTATAGTAAAATAATTGCTTTATTAGTAATGGTAATGATGCTGTTTTCTGCTTGTAAACCAGCAAACAATGAGTCTGACCAGGATAATTCTGGTCAAGATAAAACAAGTGAAAATAAAGTTGCCAAAGATACACTTACAATTGGCGTATGGGAAGATTTAGCAACTATGGATCCACAATCATCTAACAGAGCGAGCAACTGGATGGTTCAAAGAATGATTTTTGATAAGCTTGTAAATGAAAAAAGCGATGGAACTGTTGAACCAAGACTTGCTAAAAGCTGGAAGCTTCTTGATGATTTAACTTTAGAGATGAATCTAAGAGATGATGTTTATTTTTCAAACGGCGAAAAATTTACAGCAGCCGATGTATTATTTACATTTGAAAGAGGTCTTGCAAATCCTATAACAGCTTCAACATTTAAATATATTGATGCTGCTAATACAGAAATAGTAAATGATTATACTATCAGAATAAAATTTACTGCTCCTTATGCAGCTATATTCAACACTCTTTCAGGTGGTAGAGGTAGTATAGTTTGTAAGAAGGCTGTAGAAGAGATGGGAGAAGCTGCTTATGCTCGTAATCCAGTAGGAACAGGCCCTTATAAATTGCAATCATGGGAATCAGGTTCACAAATAACATTGGTTAAAAATGATAAGTATTGGGGTGAGCAAGCTAAGACACCTAATTTAGTATTCAAAATAATACCAGAAGCTGCAAACAGAGTTATAGAGCTTGAAACAGGTGGAGTTGACATTATATATGAAGTAAATGGTATAGACGTAAAAAGAGTTGATGAGCTTGAGAATGCAAGCATTCTTATGGGGGATTCAAACAGATATATGGTTTTAACATTCAGTATGCAAGATGAAATATTGCAAAATAAAGATTTAAGATATGCATTATCATATGCTCTTGATATTAATTCTTTAGTAGATGCAATATATTCAGGTACTGCAAAACCAGCTACAGGTTTCTATCCTTCAAATGTTTTTGCATTTAAGGAGTTAGGAGTTATGCCTTATGATTTGGAAAAAGCTAAAGAATTAATGATAAAAGCTGGATATCCAAATGGAGTAAAACTTAAATTCAACTATGAAGATAGAGAGATTGATAAGAAGATTGCTGAAGTTATTCAAAATATGTGGGGTAAGATAGGCGTTGAATTGGAGTTTTTCCAAATGGACTCATCAACATACCTAGGACAAGGACATAAATTCCAAGCTGGTATGAGAGCTGGTAATGCTAACGAACCATCTAATATTTTGATAATATATGATTCAAAATTTAAAGATAAAATTCAATCTAATGATGAACACTTAGATCAAATGCTAAGCAATGCTATGACGCTTTATGATAATACTGAAAGAGCTAAAGCTTATGGCGAGATTCAAGATTATTTATACGATATAAGATATAGTATTCCATTAGCGTTTACTCCAGTTATATTCGGTGTAAGTGATAAGGTAGAAGGCTTTGTTCTAGATCCATTACAGCAAATAGACCTTCAAAATGTTGTAGTTTATGAATAAGCTTATATCCAAATGAAAGGCAGACAACATAGTTTAATACATTTAGAATATAAGCCTTAACATTAGAGCTTAAGCAAAAATTAATAGTGCGACTGAGCTTTTATATTACCTAGGTATTACATTTGCTCAGTCTTTATACTAATATCTCAAGCCTACTTGAGGGAGGAAGACTATGATTAGATATATGAGAAAAAGACTCTTAGGTATGATACCTGTTCTTATCGGTGTTACCTTTATAATTTTTACAATTATGCACTTTACTCCTGGTGATCCTGCGCGTATCATACTAGGAGATATGGCAACAGAAAAAGACATAGAGCTTTTTAATGAATCAAACGGTTTGAATAAACCATTTTTAACACAGTACTTTAATTATTTGAAAAAAATAGTTACAAAGGGTGATTTAGGTACTTCATATGTAACGAAGCAACCAGTTTCTAAAGAAATAATAACTAGATTTCCTACAACATTTTGGTTAGCTTTTATGTCAATTATATTCGCTTCAATTTTTGGCGTTATAATTGGAGTTATATCAGCTGTAAAACCATATTCGTGGTTTGATACTATAGTTACACCATTATCATTGGTAGGTATAGCAACTCCTGCCTTTTGGTTGGGCATGATGCTAATAATTTTATTCTCTGTAAACCTTAAATGGCTACCTCCGTCTGGATTTAAAACAGCAGCACATTGGATTTTGCCAACTATTGCACTTGGTGTTAATGCAGCTGCCAGAATAATGAGGATTACAAGGTCAAGTATGCTCGAGGTTATAAGACAGGACTATATACGTACTGCAAGAGCAAAAGGTACTAAAGAAATAGTTGTTGTTTTAAAACATGCTTTAAGGAACTCATTTATTCCAATTGTAACAGTTATAGGATTATCATTTGGTCGTCAGTTGGGAGGAGCTGTACTTACAGAGACTATTTTCTCAATACCAGGACTTGGAAAATTGATGGTTGATGCTATAAAAGTTAAGAATTTCCCTATGGTTCAAGGTGGGGTACTGTTTATAGCCTTCATAATGATAATAGTAAATATAATTATAGACTTAATTTATGCTTTTGTTGACCCAAGAATAAAATCACAATATACAAAGGCAGTTAAAAAAATATCGACAGAGGAGGGGAAGAGTAGTGAGCAGGAAAAATAATAAAACACGTAATATTTTAAAACGATTTTTAAAGAATAAAAATGCTGTACTTGGATTGATATTCATAATAATTTTAATTATTTGCTCCCTTGTTCCATCACTTATCTCCCCATATGGATTTGATGACCAAAACTTGCAAGAAAAGTTTATTTCACCAAATGGACAGCACTGGTTTGGAACTGATGATTACGGAAGAGATATATTCAGTAGAGTTATATACGGTGCTAGAATTTCATTGACAATAGGTGTTGTGTCTGTAGCTATATCCTCAGTTTTAGGAACAGCACTTGGCTGTATATCTGGATATTACGGTGGCAGAGTTGATAATCTCATCATGAGAATGATAGATATTATGCTTGCCATACCAAATATATTGCTTGCAATGTCTTTAGTTTCGATGCTAGGAACAAGCTTTATAAATCTTATAATAGCAATTGGAATTGGTACAGTTCCTGAATATTCGAGGATAGTTCGTGCATCTATACTTTCAGAAAAAGAGCAAGAATATATTGAGGCAGCAAGGTCGATTGGAGCGAGTGATTTTAGAATTATTATGAAGCACATACTCCCAAATTGTTTAGCACCTATAATAGTGCAATCAACATTAAGCATTGCGATATCTATACTTTCAGCAGCATCTTTAAGCTTTATAGGATTAGGAGTAGCTCCACCAACACCTGAATGGGGTTCAATGCTTTCATCAGGTAGACCTTTTATAAGAGATTATTGGTATGTTGTAACATTCCCAGGTCTTGCAATTGTGTTATCTGTATTGTCATTTAACATGTTCGGAGACGGACTCAGAGATGCATTAGATCCAAGGTTGAAAAATTAATATGGAGGGGATGAAAACTATGAATGAAAATATATTAGAAATAAAAGATTTGTCTGTTCATTATAAAACTGATAATGAGCTTGTAAAGGCTGTAAACAATATAACACTAAATCTTAAAAAAGGCGAGTCCCTTGCATTGGTTGGAGAAACAGGAGCAGGCAAGACTACTACTGCTCTGAGTATATTGCAGCTTATTCCAAGTCCACCAGGAAAAATTGCAAGCGGAGAAATTATATTTAATAATAGAAATGTTCTAAAATTATCCAACAGAGAAAAAAGGCATATCAGAGGAAACAATATTTCGATGATATTTCAAGACCCAATGACTTCATTAAATCCTGTTTTGACTATAGGGGAGCAAATTTCAGAGGTTATTAGGATACATGAAAAATTATCAAGAAAGGATGCCGACAAAAAAGCTCAACAAATGCTTGAAATGGTTGGAATCTCATATGATAGATTTAATGATTATCCGATACAGTTTTCAGGTGGGATGAAGCAAAGGGCAATAATAGCAATAGCACTTGCTTGTAATCCTGATTTATTGATAGCAGATGAGCCTACTACTGCATTGGATGTTACGATTCAAAAGCAGGTTTTAAAATTAATCGGAAATTTAAAAAAGAATTTTAATACATCTTTATTATTAATCACTCACGATTTGGGAATTGTAGCGGAGGTATGTGAAAAAGCAGCTATAATGTATGCTGGCGAAATTGTTGAATATGGTACATTGGAGCATATTTTTAATAATACAAAGCATCCATATACACAAGGATTGTTTGATTCTATACCAAGACTTGATGATGATGTAAAAAGACTTAAACCAATTAAAGGCTTGATGCCTGACCCTTCTAATCTTCCGGATGGTTGCCCTTTTGAGCCTAGATGCCCAAAAGCGACAGAAAAGTGTAAAGTTGGAACTATTCCAATAGCAGAAGTAGAAGAAGGGCATTTAGTAAAATGCCTCAATTACTAATTAAAATGGAGGATTTTAATGGATAATTTATTAAGAGTTGAAAATCTAAAGAAGTATTTTAAAACATCCAAGGGAATTTTGCATGCTGTAGACGGAGTATCTTTCAATATTAAAAAAGGCGAGACCTTGGGTGTTGTAGGGGAATCGGGATGTGGGAAATCAACACTTGGCAGAACTATAATACATTTGCATGAACCAAGCTCAGGAAAAATATATTTTGAAGATGAGGATATTTCAGATATAAAAGGACATACACTTAAAGAATACAGAAAAAATATGCAGATGATATTTCAAGACCCTTATTCTTCACTAAATCCAAGGATGACTGTAAGTGAAATTATAGGAGAGCCTTTAGTAATATATCGTAAATTTAGTAATAAGGCTGAATATGTTAAAAAGGTAAAAGAAATTATGGATACTGTTGGACTTGCTGAACGTTTATATGACAGCTATCCTCATGAACTTGACGGAGGCAGAAGACAAAGAATTGGTATAGGTCGAGCATTGGTACTTAATCCTAAATTTATTGTGTGTGACGAACCCGTATCTGCACTGGATGTTTCGATTCAAGCTCAGATACTAAATCTTATGCAAGATTTGCAGGATAAGATGGGATTGACATATTTGTTTATAACTCATGATATGTCTGTTGTAAAGCATATATCTAATGATATTTTGGTAATGTATTTAGGCGTTATGATAGAAAAAGCAAATTCAAAAGAGCTTTTTAAACATAGCCTTCACCCTTATACTAAGGCATTATTGGCAGCAGTACCTGTGCCAGTGTTGGGAAGAGAAATCACAGATATACCTCTTAAAGGAGAAATATCTTCACCTATTAATATGAAGCCTGGATGCAGATTTGCAAAAAGATGTACTTATGCAAAAGAAAAATGTATGACAGAAACTCCAATCGTAGAAGAGATAATGCCAGAACATTTTGTTGCTTGCCATTATGTTAGAGAAATTAATAATTTGTAGAAAGGAATACAATTAATGAGAAAATTTAATATTGCTGTAATTCAGCTTGATACACAAAACGATAAGAAAAAGAATCTAGAAAAAGCAGCAGAATTTATAAAAGAGGCTGTAAGCAAAAATGCTAAGATAATATCCTTTCCAGAGGTAATGAACTTAGTTGGTCAAAATGTAGGAGAGGGTGGTCAGGCAGAGACTATACCTGGCTATACAACTGATTTTCTTTGTTCAGAAGCAAAAAAATATGGAGTTTATATTCATGGTGGAAGTATAGCGGAGCTAATTCCGAATGAGAAAAAATTCTACAATACAACTGTAATGATAAATGACAAAGGTGAAATAATTGCAAAATACAGAAAGCTTCATACGTTTGATGTAACCTTGCCAGATGGCACTGTAAATATGGAGTCTGAGAGAGTATTGCAAGGGGATGGTATTGTAACTGTAGATACTGAATATGGAAAGCTTGGTTTTTCTATATGCTATGACATAAGATTCCCAGAATTGTTTAGACTCCTTGCGATTAAAGGAGCACAAATAATATTTACGCCTGCTAGCTTTACAATGCCAACAGGAAAAGACCATTGGGAACCTATTCTTAGGACAAGAGCTATTGAAAATACTTGCTATATAGTTGCAGCAGGACAGATTGGAAAAAAGACCAATTTCACAGCATTTGGAAATAGCATGATAGTAGATCCATGGGGAACTATTATTGCAAAAGCAAAGGATGAACCAAGCATTGCAGTAGCAGAAGTTGACCTTGATTATCTTGACAGAATAAGAGCAAAGATACCTTCACTAAAGAATAGAAGATCAGACGTATATGATGTGATTGTTAAATAATTATATAATATATAGGAGGTTGTATTGTGACCCTTATGTTCATTATGAAACTGAACTAGTATGGGACAAAAAGGAAATTATATAAAGGAGAAAATATGGATAACAATTTGATAAATAGGTTTCTAAAAGTAGATCCTGCTACGATAGGACATTATATAGAAGGTGGTTTCATGAAGCCTAAGATGAAACCTATAAATAAACACTCAAAGATGGTTGGACCTGCATATCCTGTAAGGATAATAGGCAAGGACTCAGCAGCTCTTTACAAAGCATTAAAAACTGCTCCTAAAGGCTCGGTAATAGTAATTGACAGAGGAGGAGATGAGACGTTTGCCTGTGTTGGTGAAATGGTTGCTTTACTAGCACAGTGCCAAGGCTACAGAGGAATTGTAGTTGATGGACCTGCAACAGATTCATTAGCAATAGCTCAACTTGATATACCAGTTTTCTGTACAGGAATCTCTGCTGTGACAACAAATGTTTTAGGAGTTACAGGAACATACGGACAACCTGTAAACTGTTCAGGAGTGTATGTTAAACAAGGTGATATAGTATTTGGAGATGCAGACGGAGTAATTGTTTTTCCAGAGGAAAGAGCAGAAGAGTTATTAATAAGAGCAGAAGATTCTGTAAACAGAGAGGTGGAGTTAAGAGAGCACTTCAAAGCAGGAGGATTTGCAAAAATAAATATAGACAAGCTAATAGACGCTAAGGTTATAAATTATATAAATGAATTAAAAAAATTAAATTAATTTTGTAATATAATATACCCCCTTTAAATAATATATATAAAAGTGGTGCTGCGATACATTTATTATAATCGCAACACCACTTTTAATATAATATTATTTAATTTGTAAATTTTGTTTTGATATTTCAATGAATTTGCTTATCATCGGATTATCATTTATACTGTGGTAACTTAGTATTATTGATGCCATGTTCTCTAACCTGCCTACTGTGAAGTAAAGTACAGGGTTTTCTAATTTTTTATATTTTATTGTTGATTTACATACAAAGCTTAATCCCATATTTGCAGATACTAAGTCAATAGCCATGTTTAAACCTGGGACATTCAAAATGTTTGAAGGGAATATTTCCCAATCCTTGAAAATCTCATCAGCAACCTTTCGCATATTGTGAGGCTGAGGTAGAAGTATAAATTTTTCATCTTCAATATCTTTAAAATTAATTTCAGTAGGATTATCAAGGCTGTTATTTTGTACTTCAGATTTATATTTTAGTGATAATGGATGATTTGCTGAGCAAATTAACAATACCTTATCCTCTTCAATGATTTCATACTTGATGCTATGATCTAATGGGGGAAGATTTACCAAACAAATATCTATCGAACCGTTCTTTAAAGAATTTTCAAATGAATGAGGCATTTCATTTATGATATTAAGCTTTACAAAGGGGAAATGTTGCGAAAAATGTGGGATTATATTAGGTAAAATATAAGTTCCCATAAGAGCAAAGGTTCCAATTGTAAGACATCCCATAGTGCCAAATTTTATATTATTCATTTCCTCTATCATTTTATTTTCTAAGTCAATAAAATCTTTTACATATTGAATATACTTCTCACCTGCATATGTTAGCTCAACAGGCAACTTGCTTCTATCAAATAGCTTTAAGCCAATGATTTCCTCTAGTTCTCTAACGTATCTGCTTAAAGAGGATTGTGCTATATATAGCTTTTCAGCAGCTTTAGAAAAGCTTGATAATTCTGCTATAGCTAATATATATTTGCATTTTTGAATATCTATCATTATTATCCTCCCAAAAGTATCATTTAATAGTGAATATGTTTTATTTGTATCTTGGAATTTTTAACATTTTCATTTTAATTAATATTATAACAGAAAATGATTATATTATAAATAATTAATTTTTTGGAATAGTAGTGAAAATTAACTAAATAGTGAATAAAAAACATATCCTTGTCCATAATAATAGTGCTGCATATTATATATATTATAAGTCATTATATAATAGCATTTAATTATATTAAATAATTTATATATTATGAATATATATAAGGTTATTTATATAAAATATATAAACAGATTATACTTATTAAAAAGCATTATTGCATGGAGGGTATTATGTCAAAAAACAATTTAGATAAGGAAAATTACACAAGAGAGTTTTTAGATAGCATTAGGATAACAGGTAAAACCGATATCGAAAAGATGCATCAGGCTATAGCTGATGCAAAATATGAGTGGGAATTTGCACAAAGTTATTTTGATAGTGTTAGTGAGCCAGAATTAGTTGAATATGCAATATACAACCAAACTGCTGCACAAAAAAAATATGAATATTTGTTAAGGCAAGCAAGAGAATTGAAACTGCTAAAAAACTAGTTACAAAGATTTAGCTTATCTTGCATTCTATAAATAAGGGGGAACTATATGTTAGGAGTAAATTTAGGAGTAATTCTAATTTGGGCATCATTAATCGTGCTGATTTTTATGCTAGTATGGGTACTACTTGTACCACTTAAGTTATTCAATAAAATATTTGTTAATATATTATTGGGAATTATTTGTGTGTTTCTTTATAATATATTAGCATACTTTATTAAATTTGACGTAATAGGCATAAACGAACTAAGCTTGCCTATTTTAGCGATTTTAGGAATTCCAGGATTCATTGCTATAGTTATTGTTAAATCTATAATTTAAAATATCTTATTGAAAAAAAGTTAAAAATTTGATATGCTAAGGTATAAGAGTTATATCGCTCTTTTCATAAGGAAGGAATGAGGGCTAATGAAAATAAAATTTTTAAACAATATTAACTACCATATAGAAGCACTAGCAATAATTGTCTCACATACTAGAAGTGAAGATTATTATGCAAAGGTTAAAGAAAGACATAAAGTAAAATATAACATACCTATTGAGGAATTGAATGCATTATATCAAGAAATATCAGGTATCTATAGCTATGTAACAAGTAAAATTCAAGTACCGATAGAAAAATTAAAATTTTATTTTTCATCAAATGAGGATAAAGCACCAAGTCTTGCTGACATTATTATGAGTTTTGTTATGTACGATGATTCAAAGAACAGAATAGATAAGTTTATGAAATTAACAAAGCTTGAAAAACTAGAAAAGTACTTTTCTTTATTAAGCGAAAATTTAGATAATGCGTCGATAGATTTTAAGCAAGGAGCTTTTGATGATAAAATTTACATAAATAGTATAAATAATTCTAGTCTTAGTGCTGATTCCAAGCTTAAATACATTTTATTATATTATAATTTTGATGATTATTTTAATGAGGTATACGATATAGTGTGTCAGGTCATTGAAATTTTAAAGGAAAAGCAAGAAGCCTTACAAAACATAGCTGATGATTATCAAAAAACAATGATGATAGAGTATGGAAAGTATGGAGACAAGCTATTAGAGAATTATGATATTAAATTGTCTGATGAAAAGAACTTAGCGATAAGACCCATGATAATTAGATCATATGTATTAGTATTGAAGCCTACTAATATTTTTGAAGACACAGAGAGCTTTGATATTCAGAACGCTTATATAGGAATACATGTAAAGTCTTTATTTGATTTGATAAAAACATATTTTATTAATGATGATAGGATTATATCAATATTGAAAGCTTTTGGAGATAAAAGTAAGTTTGATATACTAAAAAGTCTTAGAGATAATCAGATGTATGGTGTTGAAATAGCTAAAAAGCTTAATTTAACAACTGCTACAGTATCTCACCATATGTCTAATTTATACAATTTGTCACTAATTAATTTTTATGCAGATAATAATAAAATAAATTATATGCTAAATAAAAATACAATAGAGGAGCTTGTTAAAGCACTTGAAAACATGTTTCTCAAATAGATTAGGAGCTCTACAATGAAAATTGGAATGCCAGCCTTGATAGAGTTTGATACTATCGAAGAAAATGTAAAACTATGTAAAGAGTTAAGTTTAAACTTTGTTGAGCTGAATATGAATTTCCCTTATAATATGATTAATAACATTGATCCTTATTATTTGAGAAGTTTATCTTCAAAAAATAATATTGAGTTTACAATGCATATGCCAGATGATGCAGATACTGCTTCATTCTATGATTCTGTAGCTCAAGCATATTTAGATTTATTTATTAATACTATAAAATGGGCTAAAGAGGCTGATGTTAAGCTTCTGAATATGCATATTACTAAGGGTGCATACATGACCCTGTCAAGTGAAAAGGTCTATATAAATGAAAAGTATTCCGATCAATATGTGCCAAAATTTTTAGATTCTATAAGGATTATTTCAGAACAAGCATCCAAATGCGGTATCAATGTTTGCATTGAGAATAACGGCAATTTTAGCCTAAATTATGTTCAAAAAATATTGGACATGGCTCTAAGTTATGATAATATTTATTTAACCTGGGATGTTGGACATGATTATATGAGTAATTATTCTGATAGGGGAATTTTACTTAAATATAAGGATAAAATAAAGCATATGCATTTACATGATGCTACTAAATATAAAGATCATGTAGTGTTGAGAGAAGGTAGCTTGAATGTAGAAGAGTGTATAGATTTTGCACGTTCAAATAAACTTACTACATTAGTTGAAGTAAAGTCAAGAGATGCTTTAATAAAAAGCATTTATAATATTAATAAACATAACTAAATATATACATATACATTTATATATGATATATTTGTAATGTTAATAATCTCATTAAAATGAGACGCAATAATAAGATAATACTAATTTAAGAGTCTTTAATCTATAAAGAGATTGAAGCCAAAATGCAAGGAGAATATAATATGCGCGATTATGTAATTATTACTGATTCAACAAGTGATTTAACACCTGAGCTAATAAAAGAGCTTGGTGTGACTGTTATACCGATGGAGTTTAATGTTGCTGGTAAAAATTATTTGAATTATCCCGATGAAAGAGAAATCAGTAGCAAAGAATTTTATAATCTCTTAAGAAATGAGGGAACTTCAAGCACTTCATTAATTAACACAACAACATTTACTGATTATTTTGAGCCAGCATTAAAGGAAGGAAAAGATGTTTTGTACATGGGATTTTCTTCGGGACTTAGTGGATCATTCAATGCTTCGTGCATTGCTGCGCAAATCTTACAGGAAAAGTATCCTGATAACAAGATTTATACTGTTGATACATTGTCAGCATCTATGGGTGAAGGACTTTTAGTGTATCATGCAGCAACAAGAAAAAATTCAGGTATGAGTATAGATGATTTAAGAACTTGGATAGAAGAAAATAAGTTGAAATTATGCCATTGGTTCACTGTTGATGATTTAAATCACTTAAAAAGAGGTGGACGTGTTTCTTCAACAGCAGCATTTATTGGAACAATGCTCAGTATTAAACCTGTTATGCATGTTGATAATGAAGGCCACTTGATACCTACAGAAAAAGCTAGAGGTAGAAAAATATCACTTACCACTTTACTAAAAATGATGGAAAAAACTGCAATTAAACCAGAAGAACAAACTATATTTATTAGTCATGGAGATAGTATTGAAGATGCAGAATTCCTCGCCAATCTTATAAGAGAGAAGTTAAATGTAAGGGATATTAAAATGAATTACATAGGTCCTGTTATAGGTGCTCATTCTGGACCAGGAACAATTGCATTGTTTTTCTTAGGTACTGAAAGATAAGGATTAGTTTGATATGGATTTATTAAGTATAAAGGATAATGTTCAAAAAACTGCAGAGGCAATTGCAAGTGTTGTTGGTGTTGATGTAACAGTTACAGACGACAGCTTGATTAGAATTGCTGGAACAGGAAAATATAAGCTGTCTATTGGTGAAAAGCTTAATAAAAGCGGTATCTTTGCTCATTGCCTTAAAAATAATATACCCTATGTGGTTAGAAATCCAAATGAAGATAAGGTATGTAGACTCTGTAGTAATACAGATTGCTTAGAGTTTGCGGAAATAGCTTCTCCTATAAGCATAAATAACAAGGTTTATGGAGTAATAGGTTTAATTGCTTTTAATGAGAACCAAAAGGATCTATTGTTGAGTAATGAAGAGAATATTATGAGCTTTCTTGAAAAGATGGCAAGTCTCATAGCATTTCAAATTGTAGAAAAAAGAAGGATTATTGGCAACAATATAGTAACTGAATTCAATAATATAAAGTATAAAAGCGAAAAAATGGGCAAGGTTATAGCCTTTGCTAAAAAAACATCAAAAACTGATTCCACAGTATTAATTACTGGTGAAAGTGGAACAGGGAAGGAGCTTTTTGCAAGAGCTTTGCACTATGATAGCAGTAGAAAAAAGGAAGCTTTTTTAGCTATTAATTGTAGTGCTATTCCAGAAAATTTATTTGAAAGTGAATTGTTTGGATATGAGGAAGGTGCCTATACTGGAGCATTGAAGGGTGGTCATCCTGGTAAATTTGAGCTAGCTCATAAGGGAACATTATTGCTAGATGAAATCGGAGATATGCCATTAAATCTTCAGCCTAAGCTATTGAGAGTATTACAGGATAGCAAGGTTATGAGAATAGGTGGAAAAGCTTATATTGATGTGAATGTTCGAATAATAGCATCAACAAATTGCAATTTGGAAGAAAAGGTAAGAAATAAAGAATTTAGAGAGGATTTGTTTTATAGATTAAATGTAATTCCTATAAATATACCTCCACTTAGGGAGAGGACAGAAGACATTGAGCTATTAGCAAATTATTTTATAAGAAAATTCTCTTTAAAGCTAGATAAGCATGTGGAGAATATTAGCTTAGACGCTTTAGAAGTAATTAAATGTTATCAATGGTATGGTAATGTTAGAGAGCTTGAAAATGCTATTGAATATGCTGTAAACATGACAGATAAGCTATATATAGATATAGATAGTTTGCCAAATAAGCTAAAGCTTAATAAGACTGTTAATAAAAACTATAAGATATCCAATAGCTCTGATGAGCCTATCAACTTTGAAGAAAAAAAGCTGCATACTATTGCAGAACTAGAAAGAAATGAATTAAAAAAAGCAATCAAGTTATATGGACTTAGTAATAATTCTGTTAATAAGATATGTGATGAGCTTGGAATTAGCAGAGCTACTTTTTATAGAAAAATAAAAAAATACAACTTAGTTTCCCATGAAATTGTTATTAATGAATAGAATTTATTACATTATAATAGAATTATATAATTATCCATAAATTTCTAATCCATTTTTAATGATTGATTAATGGCATTCAAATTTATATACACTATTATGATAGTATTAAGAATTTTGGAGGAGAATATGAATATTATTATTGGATTTTTTATATTTTTTATTTGTGTTGCAGTTGCATTAAAAGCTGGAGTCTTGTTATTAAAAGTAATATTTACAATATTGGGTGCCATAATAGGAGTTTCTGTTATAGTGATGCTTATACCTTTGGGTTTAGGCTTAGGTTTATTTCTATTAATTCCTGCTATTATAATTGGTGTTATTGTAAGTATTATAAAATGTATAGCATTCATTCTATAATTTTGTTGTAATATTTTTGTTGACAAACTAAAATAAATTATGTATAGTTGTATTATTAATGTGAACAATATTAAAAAGCTGTGAAGAGAAGAGTATTTTTAAATGAAGCCTTTAGAGAGCTGTGTATGGTGAAAAACAGCGGTAGATTTTAAATTGAAGATGGCCTCAGAGCTTAGTATCTGAAAATTTTAAGATACTACGGTTGTAACCGTTATATTACAAGGTTTATCAATGCTTTTGCAAGCTGATTGAACTTAATGAGATATAAATTGTGAAATTTATATAAATAAGAGTGGTAACACGATATCTTCGTCTCTTAATCCAATAGGATTAAGAGATTTTTTAATATAAATATTAGTATAGATAGGAGATTTAATTATGAACAAGGGTAAATATTATATTACTACTGCAATTGCATATACATCAGGAAAGCCTCATATTGGAAATACATATGAGATAGTACTTGCTGATAGCATTGCTAGATTTAAAAGGCTTAACGGCTATGATGTTTATTTTCAAACTGGAACAGATGAGCATGGACAAAAAATTCAAGATAAGGCTGAAGCAGCAGGAACAACTCCACAACAATTTGTTGATGAGGTTGCTTCAGAAATAAAGAGAATTTGGGATATAATGAACACAAGCTATAATAAATTTGTTAGAACAAGCGATCCAGAGCATAAAAAGGTAGTTCAGCAAATATTTAAAAAATTATATGATCAGGGTGATATCTATAAGGGAGAGTATGAAGGTTTATATTGTACTCCTTGTGAGTCATTCTTCACAGAAGGGCAGCTTGTTGATGGAAAATGTCCTGATTGTGGTGCAGCTGTCATAAAAGCTAAGGAAGAAGCGTATTTCTTTAAACTAGGCGCATACACTGATAGATTGATTAAGCATATAGAGGATAATCCTGAGTTTATTCAGCCTGAATCACGTAAAAATGAGATGTTAAATAATTTCCTAAGACCAGGACTTCAAGATTTATGTGTATCAAGAACATCTTTTAATTGGGGAGTTCCAGTTACTTTTGATGATAAGCATGTTGTATATGTTTGGATTGATGCACTAAGTAATTATATAACGTTTTTAGGATATGATATAAATGGAAATCATAGTGATTTGTATAAAAAACTTTGGCCTGCTGATGTTCATCTTATTGGAAAGGATATATTGAGATTCCACACAATTTATTGGCCAATACTATTGATGGCACTTGGAGAAGAACTACCTAAGCAGGTATTTGGTCATCCTTGGCTATTGGTTGGAGAAGGCAAGATGAGCAAATCAAAAGGCAACGTAATTTATGCTGATGATTTAGTAGAATATTTTGGTGTAGATGCTGTTAGATACTATGTGCTTCATGAGATGCCTTTTGCTAATGATGGTATATTAAGCTATGAATTACTAATTGAAAGAATTAATTCGGATTTAGCTAATATTCTTGGAAATCTTGTAAATAGAACAGTTACAATGGTAAATAAGTACTTTAATGGTGAGATTGTAGCACCGATTGAGAAAGAAGCTATTGATGATGAGCTAATAGCTTTAGCATTAGAAACACCAAAAAGAGTTGAGTTAAAAATGGAAGAGTTAAAGGTAGCTGATTCAATTGATGAAATATTCAATTTACTTAGAAGAACAAATAAGTATGTTGATGAAACAGCTCCATGGATTCTTGGTAAGGATGAAAGTAAAAAAGCCAGATTAGCAACAGTTCTATATAATTTACTAGAATCTATTCGTATAGCTGCTGCTTTATTGAAGCCATTTTTACCAGAAACATCAGATAAAATATTCAAACAAATTAATTCTACTAAAAATGATTGGGATTCATTAGCTTCATTTGATGGAACAGTTATTGGAGGCAAGGTAGGTACTCCTGAAATTTTATTTGCAAGAATAGACATTGCTAAAAAATTAGAAGAAATAAAAAGCAAATTAAATATATAATGAAGAGCTTGGGAGAATTTATTACTCCTAAACAAATAGTTAAAAGCAATATTATAAAAAAAATTAATACTGCTGTGTAACTAATGAAAGGAATAAGTATAAATGTTAATAGATAGTCACGTACATTTAAATGATGAAAGATTTAATTCTGATAGAGAAGATCTAATTAATAGCTTTGAGAGCAAAGAGATAGAATTAGTTCTAAACGTTGGATATGATTTAGATTCATCAAAGGAATCAGTAGAACTAGCTAAAAAGTATAAACCAATATATGCTGCAATAGGAACTCATCCACATGATGTTAAGGATATTAAGGAAGATACTCTAGATATATATAAGGCTATGTCAGTTTACGAAAAAGTATTAGCAATAGGAGAGATAGGTCTTGATTATCATTATGATAATTCACCAAGAGATTTGCAAAAAATATGGTTTAGAGAGCAGATAAGACTTGCAAAATCTCTAGACTTACCATATATAGTTCATGACAGAGAAGCTCATGGAGATATTTATAATATTATGAAGGAAGAAAAACATAGCTCTTCAAGAGGTATTTTGCACTGCTATTCTGGAGATGTCGAGCTTGCAAATGAGTTCATAAAGATGGGTTTTATGATTTCATTAGCAGGTCCTTTAACCTTTAAAAACTCAAAGGCAACAAAAAGAGTAGCTCTTGAAATTCCACTTGAGCATCTTTTAATAGAAACTGATGCTCCATATTTAGCTCCAGAGCCTTATAGAGGTAAAAGGAATGAATCTTCATATGTGCGATATGTTGCAGAAGAAATTGCAAGAATAAAAAACATTGAGTATCAAGAAGTAGTAAGAACAACTAACTCGAATTTTAAAAAATTGTTTGGATTAAGGGATGTGAATTAATATAATTAAAGAAATTATTGTTGTCGAGGGTAAGGATGATATATCCGCTGTCAAGAGAGCTGTAGATGCAGAAATTATATCAACTAGTGGGCTTGGCTTAACACAAAAAACAATTGATATAATAAAAAAGGCCTCAGAAAACAGAGGAATAATAATACTAACTGATCCTGATTTTCCAGGTAAAAAAATTAGAAATATGATAGCAGCTCAAATACCAAATTGTAAGCATGCATATATTCCAAGAGACAAAGCTAATCTTAAAGGCGATATAGGTGTTGAAAATGCAAGTCCAGAGGATATCAGAGAAGCTCTTAAAAACGCTAGAGCAGAAATTACTGATAATAGAATTGAATTTACTAATGATGATATGATATATTATCAACTAGTTGGAAGCGACAATGCATCAAAAAGACGTAGTAAGCTAGGAGATGAACTGGGTATAGGGTATTGTAGTGCTAAACAGTTTTTAAAGAGATTAAACAACTATGGAATCAGTAGAGAAGAATTAGAAGAAGCCATAGAAAAATACTTAGATACAGAGGAAATATAGTATGGATGATAAAAAGTTATATTCCCCAAGAATAATGAAAGAAATACTTGAGCGTCATGGTTTTGAGTTTAGTAAAGGCTTAGGTCAAAATTTTATAATTGATGGCAATATTATCAATAAAATAGTATCAGCCGCTGGAGTAGATGAAAACACTGGAGTTATCGAGATAGGACCAGGCTTTGGTACATTGACTCAAGGACTTTGTGAAAAAGCAAAAAAGGTTGTTGCTATAGAAATTGATAAAAGCCTTAGACCTGTCCATATAGATACACTTGGCTATGACAATCTTAAGATAATTTATGATGATTTCATGAAAATTGATATCAATAAACTAATCGAAGAGGAGTTTGAGGGATTAAAGGTAAAACTTGTTGCAAATTTACCATATTATATTACAACTCCTATTATAATGAAGGTATTAGAGGAGAAAATTAATATATCTGGAATTACTGTAATGGTTCAAAAGGAAGTTGCACAAAGATTAAGTGCAAAACCTGGAGGAAAGGATTATGGAGCAATTAGCTTAGCTGTTCAATATAGAGCAGATGCACATATTTCATTGATAGTTCCTAGCACAGTGTTTATGCCAAGACCAAAGGTTGATTCAGCTGTAATAACTATGGATATATTAGATAAACCAAGAGTTGAGGTGAGTGATGAGAAAAAGTTATTTACAGTAATTAGAGCAGCTTTTGGGCAAAGAAGAAAAACTATACACAATTCCTTAAGCAGTAATTTGAATATTGATAAAGCAGAAATAAAAGAAGCAATAGAAAGAACAGGCTTAGATCCAAGCATTAGAGCAGAAATGTTATCTATATTTGAGTTTGCTAAATTAGCAGAGAAGATATATAAATAGCTATATATTGTTATAGAAATAAGCAAATTTAAATTAGTTGAATATTACAGTTAAAACCCTCATATATATTAATAAATTAATTTAGTGAATGTTAATTATATATAGGGGGTTTTTTTGTGAGTAATATTAGAAATTATAGAATCATGAAGTTCTTTGAAGCAGTTGATAAATCATGTAAGGGAAAAGGCTGTGTTAAAATTGACTTAAGAGGAAACAGAGGCTTTATAACAGTAAATCTTGAAAATCTTAGTGATGGTAAAACTGTAAGTGAAGTATATTTATTTAAAAATAGGAAAGATAAAATCAAAATCGGTTCTATCAATTCAAAAAGAGGACGTCTGCAAAGGAGCATAACACTCAATAGAAATGATGAACCTATTGAAAATTACAATATATGCGGCATTGTTATAAATGATAAAATACACATGTACGTTCCTGTTTTTTCACCTATAAAATCAAGTCAGTTAGATAATTTGTTAGAAACCATAACTAGCGTTGAATTTCAACAGATAGAGGAAGTAGAAGAGCAGGAAGAAATTAGTGAATCAATTGCTCAGCAAAATGATAATATAACAATTGATGAAAACGATGAGCTAAAGGAAGAGCTAAAGGAAGAGCTTGCATTTGAAGAAGAACAAGCGGAAGCCTTACAGCAAAATAATTATTATGATAAAATGTCTTATGAAGAATACCAAAGATATATGAATAGTGAAAATACTAAAGAACAAGGAGCTAAACAATTTACTAGTGAATATGAAAGAAATCTTTATAATTTACTAGATAGATTTGAACCAATTAAACCTCTAGCTCATGATATTAGAAGTATAAACTGGTGGAAGGTTCTATATGATGAAAGCAGCTTATATAAAGGCTTTTTACCATATTTCAATCAAATTATAACAACTTATTATCCTTATCCACTATCTAATCATATTACAAGTTGTCAAACACTACTAAAAGCATATGGATATTACTTGTTTGGTATTTTTAAAAAAGATGGTATAATATCAAAATTTGTTTATGGTTTACCAGGAAAGTTTACTAGAGATCAACAACCTTATAAGGGAGTGACTGGATTTAAGAATTGGTCTTATAAAAGCGATAATATTCCAGGGGATTATGGATATTGGCTAGCATTCATCGATGCAGATACAGGTGCTATCTGTGATGCACCAGAAATAGAAGTGTAAAGAGTGAACAAAGTTCACTCTATGGAAGAATCGTTCCGATTCTTCGTATAAAAAAAGGCTGCTTGTAAAGTTTTACAAGCAGCTTCTTTTCTATGCTTTACCCGCTGAGTTAAGAACATTAACTATTTTATGTCTTACCATTTCTTTTATTGCATCTCTAGCTGGTCCTAAATATTTTCTTGGATCAAATTCAGAAGGATTTTCTATAAATACCTTTCTAATCATAGCAGTCATTGACAATCTTAAATCTGTATCTATATTGATTTTGCAAACTCCAAGTTTTCCTGCTCTTTTAAGCATTTCCTCTGGAACTCCTTGAGCACCAGGAACTGCACCGCCATATTTGTTACATAAGTCAACAAATTCCTTTGGAACTGATGAAGCTCCATGTAATACTAATGGGAAATTAGGTAATAGCTTTGTTATAGTTTCTAATCTATCGAAATCTAAACTAGGTTCACCTTTGAACTTGAAAGCTCCGTGAGAAGTTCCAATTGCGATAGCAAGTGAATCAACACCTGTTTCTTTAACAAATCTAACTGCTTCCTCAGGCACTGTATAAGTAGCATCCTTTGTATTAACCTTTACTGCATCCTCTACACCAGCAAGCTTACCAAGCTCTCCTTCAACAACTACTCCCTTTGAATGAGCATAATCTACTACTCTTTTAGTAAGCTCAATATTTTGCTCTAATGGATATTTTGATCCATCTATCATAACAGAAGTAAATCCACCATCTATACAAGATTTACAAATTTCAAAATCATCACCATGATCTAGGTGAAGAACTATATCAAGTCCTGTTTCCTCAATAGCAGCTTCAACAAGCTTTCTAAGGTATATTGGGTTTGCATATTTTCTTGCACCTGCAGACACCTGAAGTATTAGTGGTGCCCTTTCTTCCTTGTGTGCTGCAACTATTCCTTGGATTATTTCCATGTTGTTAACATTAAAAGCACCTACAGCATATCCACCTTCATATGCTTTTTTAAACATTTCGGTTGATGTAACCAGAGCCATTCTATATAATCCTCCTAAAAAATTATTTAATATAAGTATACTCCCTTATTAAGAAAAAAGCAATAATTGGATTATACTTATGAGTCTTACATATAAAATTAAATCTTACTAATCATACTTTAATTTGCTGATGCTTTTATGTTATATCAATAAATACAGGTATCATATTTAGTAATTTACTAGTATTTATAATATGTTATTATTAATAAATTATTGTCACAATAAATTAAATATTTTGTCAAACAAAAATAAAAAAATTATCTTGCAATTTGTAGTATTATTTGATAGAGTTTAGGAGTATACATTTATAAATAATTTTTATTAAATAGAAAGGATATTAAACATGAGCGATAAACATAATTGTAACTGTGGTGGTTGCGGTGGAGATTGTCACGATCACGAGCATGATGATTTTGAAACAATGACTCTAACATTGGAGGATGGCACTGAAGTTGAATGTGCTATTATAGGAATATTTCCAGTTGAGGAAAAAGAATATATAGCTTTAATTCCTGTTGATGAGATGGATTCTGAGGATGCAGAAATATTTTTATATGGATTTGAAGAGCTTGAAGACGGAGAAATTGAGTTAATAGCTATTGAATCTGATGAAGAATATGAAGCTGTAACTAAGGTTTTTGATGAATTAATGGAAGAAGAGTACGATGATGAAGATGATGAAGATGATGAAGAAGAAGAGGACGACGAGGAATAATTAAATCATCGGGACAAAACTGATTAATGCTTCCGAATACACTTCGGAAGTTTTTTTCAGTTTTATTGTTAGAGTTACATCTAACAATTTGTAAAACACTTGTATTATTTAAAATTTCAAAAGTTACAAAGGAGAAAATAATGATAAAAAAATTTATATCATATTATAAACCTGTTCGTGGTATATTTTTTGCAGATTTGCTATGTGCATTATTAGTAGCTTTATGCGATTTGATGTACCCAACGATAACAAGAAATATAATCAATGATTATGTTCCAAACCAAGAATTCAAGCTATTAATAGTATGGCTAATAGCGCTTGGGCTAATTTATATATTAAAAGCAGGTCTTAATTATTTTATTACATATTATGGACATGTAATGGGTGTAAAAATGCAGATAAATATGAGAAAGGATATTTTTACACATTTACAAAAGCTTCCATTTTCATATTTTGATGAAAACAAAACTGGAACAATAATGTCAAGAGTAATAAATGACTTGATGGAAATATCAGAGCTTGCACATCATGGCCCAGAAGATTTATTCATATCATTTATTATGTTAATTGGCTCATTTATAATATTGTGTACAATAAATTTACCATTAACTATATTAATATTTTTGTTAATACCAGTATTAATATGGTTTTCTATGAAACAAAGAATTAGATTGAGTGATGCATTTATGGAGACAAGAAAAACTGTCGGAGAAGTTAATGCAAGTCTTGAAAACAGCATCTCTGGAATTAGAGTATCTAAAGCTTTCAACAATGATGAGTATGAAGTTGAAAAATTCCATGAGGGAAATAAAAACTTTGGAGTTGCAAGAGAAAAGGCATATAAAGTAATGGCAGATTTTCATACTGGCACTAACTTTATTATGGATTTTCTAACTATAGTAGCATTATCAGGTGGTGGTGTATTCTTCTTTAAAGGAATAATAAATTTTGGTGATTTTACTGCTTTTCTTCTTTATATAGGAATGTTTTCTTCACCTATAAAAAGACTTATAAGTTTTATAGAACAATATCAATCAGGTATGACTGGTTTTAAGAGATTCATGGAAATAATCGAAGAAAATACTGAGGTTGAAGATCCTAACGCTAATGATGTTGGAGCTTTAAAAGGAGAAATAAAGTTTAACAAGGTTAGTTTTTCATATGATGACAATAAAAACATACTATCAAATCTTGATTTAAATATAAGCATGGGCAAAACTGTTGCTTTGGTAGGACCTTCAGGTGGCGGAAAGACAACATTATGTCATTTGATTCCTAGGTTTTATGAAATCAACAGTGGAGAAATTTCTATTGATGGTATTAGTATTAAAGATATGACTAGAGCTTCGTTAAGAAGCAACATAGGAATAGTTCAGCAAGAGGTGTTCTTGTTTACTGGTACTGTTTATGACAATATTTTATATGGAAATGTAAATGCTACAGAAGCAGAGGTAATTGAAGCAGCTAAGAAAGCAAATATACATGATTATATTATGACTCTTGATAATGGCTATAATACATATATAGGTGAAAGAGGAGTTAAGCTTTCAGGAGGTCAAAAGCAGAGAATATCAATAGCAAGGGTATTCTTGAAAAATCCACCAATTCTAATACTTGACGAAGCAACATCAGCTCTAGATAATGCAACAGAGCTTTTAATACAAAAATCATTAGAGGATTTATGTAAGGGTAGGACAACAGTTGTAGTAGCACATAGACTTTCAACAATTAAAAATGCTGATGAAATCATTGTATTTGGAAATGAAGGTATACTAGAAAGAGGAACTCACGAGGAACTCATAGCTTTGAACTCAGTATATTCAGATTTATATAACTCACAATTTAGAAATTAATTAACAACCCACTAAACATTATTTTTTAATAAGTTTAGTGGGTTTATTTTTTAGTATAGATGTTTAGTATAAAGTAATAAAATTACATTAGCGGTATTACGAATAACAATTGACATTATTCACATTTAAAATTATAATTAACGTATGTAAAATAATTAAATATACATAGGAGGAAGGGTAGTAATGAAATTAACAAGAAAAATGGTTTTAACTTTAAGTTTGGTGCTTTTAATGCTAATTAGTAGCATATCACCAATGTATGCAATTCAAATGACTGACGTAGATAATAGCTGGGCTAAAGACAAAATAAATCAATGGGTAGAAAAGGGATTTATATCGGGGTATGGTGATGGAACATTTAAACCGGATACAAAAATATCAAGAGCAGAATTTATAAGCATGATAAATAAGGCAATGGCTTATACAGAGCTTGCAGATATAGGATATAAGGATGTTAGTTCGACAGATTGGTTTTACAAGGATGTTCAAATAGCACATAAGGCTGGTTATATCAATGGACATAGTACAGATGAGTTTGCTCCAAACAGTCCTATAACAAGAGAAGAAGCAACTGCAATAATAGTAAGAATAAAAAAATTAGCTGATAATACAGAAGCATTATCAACATTCACTGATAATGATAAAATTTCTGATTGGGCTAAAGGCGCTGTTGGTGCTGCTGCAGAGGTAGAATATGTTAAAGGTTATGCTGATGATACATTTAAAGCAAAAAACAACTTAACAAGAGCAGAAGCTGTATACATGCTAAATAATGTTGTGTTCTCTAAGAATGTAATTGTTAATCAAGATGGTCAAGAGGTAAAAGATCTTGTAATAGAAGGAAAATTAATATTTACAAAATCTTTAGGAGAAGGAAACGCTACATTAAGAAATGTTGAAGTAAAAGGTGACATAATAGTAAATGGTGGAGGAGCAAACAGTATATACTTTTATGATTCCATTACAAATAATTTAATTATCAATAAAGAAACTCCAACTAGAGTAGCATTTAGAGAGAGTAGTTCTGCAAAATCAATTAATATTATTGGAAATGGAATTATTGATTTTGGAGGCAGTTCAACAGTAGAGAATTTAATAATCAATACAGGTGAGACTGTAATTTTAAGAGGAACTATTAAGAATGTAACGATTAGCAAAGGTGCTACAGTAATACTTGAAGGTGCTACAATTGAGAATATTACAATTAATGAAGAAGTTACATTAGTAATGGATAAAAACTCAAAGGTTGATGTTGTTAAAGCAAACCAATCAGTAACAATTAATGGAGCAGGAACCATAGGAACATTAGAAGCAAACGCCAATGGAATTAAGTATGAGGTTAAGATCGAGGAGATAGAAGTTAAAGAAGGCGTAGAAGAGCCTGAGAAAATTACTCCACCAAGTGGAGGAGGAACCGGCGGTGTTGTAGTACCAAATCCTATTATTCAAAAAGTTTTAGCAGTTAAAATAGTTGAGGGTAACCTGACAATCACAGGAAATTATGAATATAGTGATAATGATACATTAAATACATTTATTGTAAAAAATACTAGTACAATTGCAACAGCAATAAAAACTTATGGGTTTGATGCAGCTAAACTTAATGGTAAGGGTGTTTTATCAGTTGATGCAATAGATAAATATGCTGATATACTTGAAATTGATAAAAACTCAAGTTCATATAATAGTTTAATTACCTCAGATCTTAAATTAGATACAATAATAACAATGCTAGTAGATAAGTCAGATGCCTTAATGCAACATATAGATAAAAATAAAACTACAATAAAAGCAAATATTAATGCAATTGACTTAAGTAGTATTACTTTACAATTAAAAGAAACAACAAAGACTTTAGATCAAATAAATTATAGCGTTAAATTTGGAACAGAAACGGAAATTACTAATTTAGCTACATTATTAGATGATCTTATTCTTAAATCAAATGATTTAAAAACTAAAACAATAGATCAATTAGGATTTAGTAAAGTAGTTATAAAAATAGGATCAATTACTATGACTATTGAAAGAACTACGATTACAAAATAATACGAATTTAAAAGGTTAGGAACGTGATTTATTAGCGTTCCTAACAATATTAAGGAGAAAATTAATGAAAAAGAGAGTAATATTAACTTTACTTATACTTTCATTATCGTTTCAAACTGTTTATGCATTAGAATTAAAGGATGTAGACTATAACACTGAATTAGGAAAGGCTATAGCTCGTATGGTTGATGCTAGAGTTATTGATGGGTACACAGATGGAACCTTTAGAGCTGATGATAATATAAGACGTAGTGAATTTATAAAAATATTAAATTTAACATTTGCATACACAGATATGGCAAAAGAACTAAGCTTTAGTGATGTAAGATCTGGAGATTGGTATTATAATTATTTATTAACAGCGGTACAATATAAATATATTAATGGCTATCCTGACGGAAGCTTTAGACCAGACGGCTTTATTACAAGAGAAGAATTTTGCAAGATTATTGTAAACGTATTAAATGTACAAGAGCTTCCTTTTAACAAAAAAATTTCTGATAAGGTTTCTGATTGGGCTAAACCATTTGTAAATAAAATAGTTTCTTCAAGAATAATGCTTCTTGAGGATGATAATAAGTTTAGAGCTACAGATCCAATAACAAGGGGAGAAGTTTGTATTATCTTATCAAATTATATCGTTAGTAAACCGTCCTTACCAGGTGTAGGTGGAAATACTGAAACAGAAGAAGGGTTAAAATCTACATTGACTGTTTTAAATAAAGCGTTATTAAACAATGTTATACCTGAACTAAGTAATGAAGCTCAAAAGAAAGTGTGTAAAATGATATATGATAACATTGATATGTACTTGCAAGATTCATCACATGATTATAAAAGCGCTGCAAATAAAGCATACAAGATATATCAGACACTAAGTGAAGAAGAAAAGACAGAACTTCAAAACACAATATTAAAATATACTACAATAGGAGAATTATCAGAACTAAAAAGATTTTTCTTTCCAGAATAATATATAACAAGAAGGGAATATATAGAAATGATAGACATACATACACATATATTGCCAGGTTTAGATGATGGGGCACAAAATGTTGGGCAGTCTATAGAAATCATAAAACAAGCAATTAATCAAGGTATAACTGACATAATTGCTACTCCTCATTACAATAAAGGTGCACTTAACCCTAGCATTGATGAAGTTAAAGCTGCAATTATTGAGTTGAAGAGGGAGCTTGAGCTTTCAAAAATAGAAATAAATATATTTTTAGGTAACGAAATAAACTTGCATGGGGATATAGCAAGATTGTTAAATAAGTCAAAATTTTTAAGTCTTGCTAGTTCAAAGTATGTTTTGATAGAGGTTGATGATAACGAACTAAACAAGGAAATAGTAAATAGTTTGTACGAAATTAAATTAATGGGTTATGTTCCTATTATAGCTCATTTTGAAAGGTGTATATTAGCATATAAGGACTTAAATTTGCTAAAATCAATCCTTAGCGAAGGTGTTTTATTACAGATAAATTCCTCTAGTATAATATCTAATGAAAACAATACTCAAATGAAGTTTGCAAAATTTTTATTAGAAAATAGATTAGTGAGCTTTATTGCATCTGATTGTCATAATACTAGCACAAGAAAACCAAACCTAGATGTTTGTTACAATTACGTTAAGTCAAAATATGGCTTAAAATATGCTGAAAAACTATTTATAATTAATCCGAAAAAAATTATAGATAATCTTGATATTCAATATCTTGAATTTTCAAAAAGTAGTAAGAAGTTTAATATTTTTAAACTTTTTAAAATATAAACAGGAGAAATAAGGAATGTATAGCACAGAAGAGGAAATTGATTTACGAGAAATATTCCATATAATAAGAAAAAATTTAATACTTATAATTATTATACCAATCATTTTTGGGGTTTCAAGTTATTTTATAAATACATATGCTATTGATAAAAAATATGAATCTTCTACGACTTTACTAGTGAATAGTAGTAAATTGTCTAATGAAACAATAACGCAGAGTGATGTAACATTAAGTAAAAGTTTAATATATACTTATGCTGAAATTGCAAAATCTGAAACGATTTTAAATAAAACGTTAGAAAAATTAGAGATAAGTAAAGATCAAATATGTGATTTAAAGATTATGCCACTTAAAGATACACAGATAATGCAAATAATTGCACAGGCAAAATCTCCTGAGTTAGCTGCAGATATAGCTAATACAATAGCAAATTTATTTAGCGAAGAGGTAAAACGTATTGCAAAGGTAGATAGCGTGGAAATTGTTGATATTGCAATTCCTATTAGTGATAGTGTTTATCCTAGTGTATTGTTGAATACTGTAGTTTCTGCAGTTATCGGAGGAATGCTAATATTAATTATAATATATTTAAGGCATTTTACAGATAACACAATAAAGACTGAACTAGATATAGAAAAGTATGTGGATTCTAATGTATTAGGAACAGTTATAAAATATGATACAAAGGATTACGAAAAAGGTAATATTATAATGGGGAAGGATCCGAATTCTCCAGTTTGTGAAGCATATAGATATGTAAAAAATAGTGTGTTGTTTTCAAATATTGACAACAATATTAAGAAGATTCTTGTTACTAGCTCTACAAAATCAGAAGGTAAATCAACTCTAGTAGCAAATTTAGCTTATGCATTAGCAGAACAAGGATTAAATATAATGGTAGTTGATTGTGATTTTAGAAGGCCGTCATTACACAGAAAATTCAGAGTCTCTAATTTAAGTGGACTGACAGATATTTTATTAAATAAAGATGATTATAGCAAATATAAGCAAAGAATAAATGATAAGTTTGATGTTCTTACTGGTGGAAAGAAACCTAATAACCCAGCTGAAGTAGTTAGCTCAAATACTATATCTAATGTCATAGATAAGTTAGGTGAGGATTATGACTACGTTATTATTGATGTACCACCTCTTATAGTATCTGACCCATTAATTTTATCAAGATCAATGGATGGAATAATATATGTTGTTCAATCTGGAGTAGCGATAAAAGATGTTGTTAAAAAGAATATAGAAAAATTAAAACTTACTAATACACCAGTTTTGGGTTGTGTTATTAATGCTTTAGATATTAAAGAGCATAAATATGGCTATTATTATTATGATTCATATTACGAAGATGAGAATAAGAAAAAGTCACAGAAAAAATAGTTTTATAATTTATTACTTGACTTAACAAAGGGGTTAACATGAGAAAAATATTAAAACCTAGTTTTATAATAGTTTTTATATTGATTATAGCTTTCTTATTTTTGATTGTTTCCCAATATAATAACATAAAAGCAATAATAATGTCTTTAAATATGTCAAATGAAGATATAATAATAAAAATTGAAGAAAACAATCAAGTTTTGAAGAATTATATTGATAAATATGAAAAGTATATGCCAGCTAATGATAAAGTATCAAATCTAGAAAAAGATAATACTAAAGCTCAAAATAATTTTAGTAATAGTGAATCTTCAAGCAATAGTGAACAAACAGGAAATAATAGTAAGGATAGCAGTAATTCTAATAATACCAATAATATAGTTAATCCTAGTAAAACTAATAATTCAAGTAATACGAGTAGTTCAACGAGCAAGAATTATGATAAAAAGGATAGCTCAGTTGATATATCTAAACAAAAGAGTGAGGATGAAATTATTAGTAATTATGTAAGCACGATGTACTCCTTGAAAAATGAGTTTGTTACAAAGCTAAAGGAATTAGAGATTATTGTTAAGAAAGAATATTATGAGCTTCCAGAAGATAAAAGAAACGTTGAAAATAAAAAGAATTTAGCTTTAAAATACTTTGATTATGTTTCAAATTTAGAAAAAACATGTGATAAAAAGGTATCTGATAATTTAGAAGAATTAGAAAAAGAACTTAATCAGATTGATGCAGATACAGCTATTGTAAAAGATATAATGACAATTTATGAAAATGAGAAAGCTTTACAAAAGGCATATTATTTAAGCTTATTAAAGAAATAATTATAAAAAATCGTCTCCATTAAAAGGAGACGATTTTTATTAAAAGCATCTTATGATGTTATACTTTATAAATATTTCTTTAATGCATCTACCTTATTTAGTTTTTCCCAAGGTAAGTCTAAATCATTTCTTCCAAAATGTCCATATGCAGCAATTTGTTTGTAAATTGGTCTTTTTAAATCTAAGTCTCTAATAATTGCAGCTGGTCTTAAATCGAAATTTTTAGAAATAGCTTCTTCTATTTTTTCTTCTGATATCTTATTAGTTCCAAAGGTATCTACCATTATAGAGACTGGCTTTGCAACTCCTATTGCATATGCAAGCTGAACCTCACACTTGTCCGCAAGTCCTGCAGCAACTATGTTTTTTGCAATATGTCTAGCAGCATAAGCAGCCGAACGGTCAACCTTTGTTGGATCCTTTCCAGAGAAAGCTCCACCACCGTGTTTTGCATATCCACCATAAGTATCAACAATAATTTTTCTTCCAGTAAGTCCTGTATCTCCTTGAGGACCACCTATAACAAATCTACCAGTTGGGTTAATAAAGTACTTAGTATTATCATCTAGCAATCCAGCAGGTATTACTGTTTTAATAACATATTCTTTTAAATCATGAGCAATAGTCTCCATACTTACATTATCATCATGTTGAGTTGAAATTACAACAGTATCAACTCTTACTGGCTTGTTATCATGATATTCAACTGTAACTTGAGTTTTTCCATCAGGTCTTAAATAATTTAAAGTATTGTTTTTTCTTATTTCTGATAACTTTCTTGCTAGGTTATGTGCTAAATAAATTGGCATAGGCATATATGCATCTGTTTCATTGCATGCGAAGCCGAACATTAATCCTTGATCTCCAGCGCCTATTAAGTCGTTTTCATCCTGCTTATTTTCTTTGAATTCAATTGCTGCATTAACTCCCATAGCAATATCTGAGGATTGCTCATCTATTGAGGTTAAAACTGCACATGTTGAATTATCAAAGCCAAATTTAGCTCGTGTATAGCCTATTTCACCAACAACCTCTCTAACGATTTTAGGTATATCTATATAGCAGTTTGTAGATATTTGTCCTGCTACTAATACCATTCCAGTTGCAGCTGTAGTTTCACAAGCTACTCTGCCATTAGGGTCACATTCTAATATTGCATCTAATATTGCATCAGATATTTGATCACACATTTTATCTGGGTGTCCTTCTGTTACTGATTCAGAAGTAAATAGCCATTTTTTCATAAATTTTTCTCCTTGTATAAAATATTTTGATTAACTTATTTATTCAGTAAATATATCAAAAAATAAAAATCTTCCTCTTGAAGAGAAAGATAACTAAGTTGTTTCTATCTCCTCATCTTGCTTTTACGCAGGATTTGGCACCTTGAAAATCTATGGAGTGAACATAGTTCACTTTGTTTAAGATTAACAGGCTGCCGGGTTTCATAGGGCCATTCCCTCCACCACTCTTGATAAGGTTTGTATGTTCTATATCCTAACATAATAATAGAATAATGTCAATATAAAATGAAACATTTATTGATATATTTCGTCTAATAATAAAGTAACATATATCTAGTGTTTAGGTTAATAAGGACGTTTTTGGATTATAGCAGAGAGGTTATACGCTCTCTGCTATTTCCGTATTATCGGGAATGTCTACAAGCCCGATGAAATTGTAATAAATATCTATCTGTTGTGTTTTCATACCGTCTTGCTTTATTTTTTCATGAACAGCAATTTTTTCAATAAATTCACGAAGAATTGTTGCATTTAAAGCATTAATATTAGTGTATTTTCTAACCAATTTCAGAAAATTATCAGTGTTAACTGCTTTTTCAGTTTCGGTAAAGACCTCATTTTCAAGTTTTATAATGTTTCCATTTAATTCTTTTTGCTCCTGTTCATACTCAGATGAAAATTTTAAATATCTTTCGTCAGAAATCTTTGAATTTACATTATCCTCATAAATTCTTTTAATCAGACGGTCAAGTTCGGAAACTCTGTTTTTTGACTTAGCCAATATAGACTTTTTGTTTTTCAAAAGTTTTTGCTGATTAACAGCATTCTCGTCCATAACTATCTGTAAAAATTCATTCTCATAATTTTTTGCAAATTCAAGAGTATTATTTAAATGAGTCAAAACAATTTGTTCTAAGTCGGCTATTTTAATTCCATGTCTCGAGCAATTAGACGTTTTACGGCGGTAGTGGCTGCAAATATAACATTCCTGATTTTTGTCAATTCCGCGACCTCTGTAATGCGTTTCATTATGTCCGCAATCTGCACATTTTACCAATCCTGAAAACATACCAAGTTCATTGATTTTATTAATTCTTCGTTTGTTTTTTCTTATATTCTGAACAATATTAAATGTTTCTTCATCAATTATTGCTTCATGGGTGTTTTTAAAAACTTTTCTGTTTTCTTCATCATTAATGATAATCTTTTTTAATTTATATGATGGCTTTGAAAACTTGAAGCTCTCGGTATGTCCAAGGTAAGACTTTTGTTCCAAGATATTAGCAACTGACTGATCCGACCAAGCATATGGAAAGTTTATAACACTGTCTTGATTCCATTTTCCGCTTTTCTGATGTTCATATGCCTTTGGTGTCAGAATTTTTTGCTCAGATAATATTCTTGCAATTTGAGCAGGGCCATAACCATCGACAGATAGGTTGAATATCTTTATAACGTTCGGTGCAGTTTCATCATTAACATACAGTTTTTTATTAACTGCATAATATCCATATGGAATAATTCCTCCTGTGCGTTCACCACGTTCACCCTGCATATGCTTGATATTTTTAACCTTTTTGCTTGTATCTTTTGGATAAAACTCATTGAAAAGGTTTCTTACCCCAAACATATCATCGAGTCCGTATTGGCTGTCGGTATTATCATTAATAGCGATAAAACGAACATCATATTGAGGAAATATCATTTCTACAAGGTTTCCTGTTTCTATGTAGTTTCTGCCAAGTCTTGATAAATCTTTGACTATAAGCGTACTAATTTTCTTTTGCTTTATAAACTCTGCCATTTCCTTGAAACCGGGACGGTTATAATTTGTTCCGCTATATCCGTCGTCAGCCCATATACGAATATTTTTGAAATCGTGTTTTTGAGCATATTCAGTAAGCAGCGCCTTTTGATTTGAAATACTATTTGATTCACCTACGTTATCGTCATCATTGGAAAGACGGCAATATAAGGCGGTAATCTTTTCTGACTGTAACATTTTTACTCCTTTCCGCCTTACAGTCAATATAGTTTATGGTTTTGTATTAACTATATTATACTGCAAGGCTTGCTCTGCGTCCAGATATTTATTGTTATTTTGAAATTTCTTTTTTGATAAGTCTGCTGACTTTATCCTTTGCGGTCATTTTCGTGGTTTTGCTGAAATGACCTGTGACTTTGTAAATGGTTTTTGCAATTGGTATTATAAGCGTCATATTTTTGTCTACAGAACCACGCTTGCGTTTTGGTGTAATCAATGTGCTTATTGCACCAATGAGAACTGTTCCAACCATTATAATATACGGTAATAATAATTCCATCATAGCTCCCAATCCTCCTCGTCATCATCTTCATATAAATCGTTCGGTTTATAATCGCCCTGTTCATATTCGTATTCCTTACATCTATTCAAAACTGCTTTTAAGACAACTGTTGCTGTTATAAGGCACATATCAAATATTGCCATAGCATCACCGTATTCAGCTTGTGACAGTGTGTAAAGCACAGTATTTAAAAATTCGGGTTCAAACTGCTTAAATGTATTAAATCCTGAATTAACATTGAACCAATCGTTAAGATTTTTATTTGAAAAATCTCCATATTGGCTTAATTTTTTATTACCGCACTTCTTGCCGTCAGACATAGTGAATAAAATATTGTTCTCGTAAAATTCTACATCAATATTTTGTTGTGCCATAAGATGAATAAAATCTGCTCGGCTTTCGGATTTCATAGCACAATCAGTTGCAATGGTTGCAAGCATATGTTTCCAGCCTTTTGAAGCTTTTGCATTCTTATACTCACCATAGCCCATGTATCCGTCGCCATGTTTATCTATTATGTGCAGTCCATATTCTTTACAAAGATTGTCGCTATGTTCTTTTAGTTGCTCCAAATCCTTTTTGCTCTGCTGCCATTTGTGACCGTTTGTAATATCAACAGTATTCAGCACAATGTGATTATGAATATGTTTTTTATTTATATGCGTTGCGACTACTGCCTGAAACTGCTGATATCTGAAAATTAATTTTCGACCGATTTCATTTGCTATGTCAGCGGTAATATCGTCATTAACATCAAATGATTGAATAATATGTATATACTGTCTACCTGTATTTTGATTAAACTCATGTTTAATCGTCATCATTTCAGCAAATGCAGATTCGGGCATACAATTTTGAGCAGTAACATATACACCTTCGGTTTTGACTTCGTTGGTTATGTATTTAAGTACAGCTTTTAAGCCTTGTGCGGTTTTGGATTTATTCTTAACCATCTTGATTATTGCCATGCTCTAACACCTCCTTCGCCTTATCAAAGAAATTAACATATTCCTGTTTTAATTCTTTAAAGTTCTGATTATAATATCCGTTCTGACGCATTATAACGGTCAACTGATTTAAGTTATTGCCGATACGATTAAGCTCTGGTAATAACTCACGCAAGCCGTCTATTACGATAATCGGCTTATTTAAAGCACAACTTCTTACATACGCCGAAACACTTGCTTTTGCCTTGTCTGCCTTTTGCTGTATTAAATTATTTTCCTGCTCTGTAACCTTAAAGCCTATATAATTGTTACGCATAAATCTCCTTTCTGCCGTGGCAGGTACTAAAAGTTAAACTTTTAGGTAGCTTGCCTATCTCTACGAGATAGCATTTAGTTTTCCGCTTTCAAATGTAAATGATAATGCAGAGAAAAAATAATTTCATATTACCTTAACCATCGTTTTCATCGTTTTATCGTTTTATCGTTTTCATCATTCTGAATGCGCTTGTCGGTTTCCTCTGATAATGAGGACTCTAACGATGGTGCAGATAATAACGATAATTTTATAAGGCGTTTTCCGGTGACAACTTTATTTTCAATCAATATGTTTTTTTGAAGCATTTGTTCTTTATATTGATTAATTTCCTGAGATAATTTATTTGCCTGAGCCGGCAAATTATCAGAATACTGTTTTAGTAATTCCAATAACTCAGACGCAGTTCCAACCCATATTTTCTTATGCTCGGCAAATTTAATAATTGCAGATACAACAGGGTTTGTTCAAACAACTTGTATTGTTCATATTCCGATGCGTCATTTGAAATCAAACTCCATTTGAAGTTTTCAAAGCTAAGCAGTAATTGTTTTTCTGAATCATCACGACTTGTAATATATAAATTTGCCTTATTGTCAAATCTACTTTCCTTTACCAGAGCCATAGCACAATCGACAGCACCAAGTATTCCGTTTGTACCTAAAAACATGTTAAAAGGATCGTTGTCGAGCATCTTTCGCATATGATGTACCAATAAAATGGCAATATCATATTTATCGGCAATAGCTTTTAACCTTGCAATATCACAATAATCACTGCCGTATATATTAGCGCTGTTTTGTGACTCTCTGATGCGTTGAAGCGTATCAATAACGATTAAATTTGTATCGTTATGCTCGGCAACAAAGCTTTTTATTTGATTGTCAAGTCCATCGTTTATAGTATTTGCTATTGTTGCTATATACATGTTTTCCGGCGGATTATCAGTTATCTTAATTAATCTGTTTTGAAGCCGTCTTAAATTGTCCTCTAACGATAAATATAAGGTTGTTCCTTTTATCGTTTGATAGTCCCACACAGTATCACCGTTTGCAATTTGAACGCAAAGCCAAAGCACGAACCATGACTTGCCGATTTTTGGGCTTCCTGCCAAAATGCTTAATCCTTGTGGTAATAACGATGAAACGATAAATTTTAATTCTTCAAAATCATCGTTATACAGATGCTTAGCATCTGTTAAGTCAAAGTATTCCCTTGATAGTTCTTTTTCAAGATTATATCGTTTTATTAGTATTTCACATATTTTTTCATTTGATAAATTTCCGCCTTCGTAATCTTGAAACAGCACAAAGATATCACCTGACGAACTGCACTGCGTGCATTTAAATGACATGCCATCTTTAGCTATATATCTGCTGAATTTTGTTATGCCCTTACCGTGACATGATTTGCAGACAAAATTAGTGTCATTAGATTCAATACTTGAATTTTCTCTGACATATCTCGATAATTGTTTTTGGACCAACGGTTTCATAATATTTAGTGGATATATTTTCTACCTCCTCACTTTATTAAAAATAGATATTATAAATATATATTTTTATAATTAATATCATAGCACACACTTGACAGCTACGCAACATATGTGCTAAAATATATATTAAAGTTATAGATTTTTGATAATTCTATTTTATTTATTTTTGAAAAATGAGGTGCTTGTAAAATGCTTGGAAACGCTTACGTAAAGGATAACGAAATATATTTGCATTATGATGAAAAAAATATAGGCAGCCGTACCGGAATGATTTATCCTCTTGGATTTCATCTTGCCAATATAACATGGTTTGATATTGATTATATTGACAAGATTTATAAAATTTTGATTAATTTTATATTGAATCCCCATGATGATTTTAAGGATAATACTGCTTTTTATAATAAGCTGTCTGACTATATCGATGAAATAGATATGTATTGCTGCTATCTGCACTTTTATACTCAAGTGCTTATAAAGCTAATGATTGATTTACCCACAAAGGGTGCGGATGCAATATATAGCTTAACAAGTGTCGTAACCAATTCACTTGATAAGCTATATAATCTTGATGAGTTTTGCCGCAATGAAGATTTAACCGTAACGGAATATAGTGCATTTTCCCTTTATAAGCAAATTGGTGAAAAGGCAGTGGAAATTGTAATTAATGATTTAAAGCAGAAAAGAAAAATATTGAATTTGGAATTTGATTATCTTACTTGTGAAAAAGAAAATTTGAATGGCTTATCGCCAAAACAAAAATTATATGTTTTAGATAATAAGCAAAAAAGAGAATACTATACAAAATCACGTCTTACTTCACAATTTATGCCGAATAAAATAATACCATCGAATATAAATACAGAGGTATTATTAAAGGACTTTATAATAAAAAATGATGTTGATATTGTTCAAATGTATAATATAAATACTATAGATGACTTAATCAAATTTGAACTTCTTTGCTTGGTTGAAAATGAGATTAATATTAAAAAATGCGGTCATTGCGGTCATTATTTTGTACCTATCGGACGATGCGATACCTTGTACTGTAACAGAATAAATAAGGGAGAAGCAAAAACTTGCAGTGAAATAGGTGCAAGAATAGCCTTAAAAGAAAAAAAGAGTGGTAACCCTGTTGAAAAGGCTTGCGACAGTTTATATCAGAAATTTTATTCTCCTGTTCGCCATAATCGTTTCAGCAAAAGCAATTTTAATAAGTTGTCGGAAGAAGTTGCTGATTTAAGACAAATGTATTCCAACAACCTTGAAAATTTAGATGAATTTAATATAAAAATTCAAGCTTTGCAGGACAAGTATATGCCTTTGGTAAAATATAAGGTGAAACGAAAAAAATAAAGAATATATAATTTTAATATCAGTAGAAGCTATATTGAATAATAAAATTAAAGGAAAAAGGGCCGTCGCATTATAACAGCCCCAAATACATTTCTCAAAATACGCTTGAGATATAAATATTTACTTAATTTCACTACCCAAATTCATTACAACGGATGCATAAAAAGTATTCTCTTTCCATTCAAATCTTGCTTCTCCGTTATATTTTTTTGCAATATCCTGTATAGACTGTGTACCGATTCCAAAATTATCGTGTTTTGTGGAAATAAATAAACTATTTTTCTTTTCTGGTTTGCTTGCAGGGCTATTGTCAACCGTAATTACCAGTGTTTTACTGCCTACAAGCTGACCTCCGATTTTTATTACAGGCGAACCTGCAAGCTGCTTTTTACTTTCTTCTACAGCATTTTCCAAAAGATTTCCAAGCAAGACGCAGATGTCCGGCTCTGAAATATTTAAATCATTATCAAGGTTAAGCTTCGTTTCAAACTTTATGCCGACGGCTTCGGCTTGTTCGGCGTAGAATCTAACAATGGTATCAACAGTGTTGTTTTTGCAATAGCTTATATTATTATCTTTCGGCAGAGTTTGACTGTATTTGTTTATGTAATCACTAAGTGCGTCATTGTCTTTTGTATCAAGATAGCTTTGTATCAAGCGTAAATGCTGTTTTAAATCGTGGCGAGCCTTACGTGTTTCGTCCATACGCTGCTTTAAATTTTCATATTGAGCCGCCTGCACAAAAAGACGTTGATTATCCGTTTCAATGCGTTGCCTTGCAAGTCGGTCATCAACAAATTGTGCCACCAGATAGGAAACAAATACTGAGCCAATATTAATCACTGCAAGAAACACCACATTTACGATATGTGTTGAGAATTGTCCGTCTTGAGTCCAAATGCAGAAATAGTGTATGATACAAAACAGAGCAGGAACAAGCCACAGCACTCGCCAAATATTATCCGTATCCTCCCTTGCAAACAAGGTTTGAATACGTCCAATAAGCAGCCCATAATACAAAAACCACAAAAATGCGGCAATACCAAGCGTTATAAGAGAGTCTTGCCAACCAAACATAAGGTTGCTTAAACCGAAGGCGCTTAAAATGCCACCTGAACTAATAGCACAAATGCTGCCATAGTTAAGAACAATACAAAGAGCAAACAAAAGCTGCCACGGCTTTCCTCGTGTCAAAAGAATTCCAAATAGTATATAAACTGCATTTAACATAAAGTTAAGCGTCATATAGGATATTATCCCTACTTCGCTTGCTATAATGCAACCAAAATACCAAACAAGCACACCCATAGACAACAAAATTGTGTTTTTCAACGTAAACCGCAAAAATCCTCGGCATGAAATGATAATCAGTGCCAGTTCAGGAAGCAAATTCACACAGCAAAAAAGAAACCATTCAAGTAATTTTTCTGTTGTCATAAGGATGCCTCCATTCTTGTTTTGCTTATAGCATAATCTGCAAATGCCTGTTTCATTTCATGCTTTTTTGCTCGGCTTATAGGTATCCGAACACTATTTTTCAGTATGAAATCATCACCTAAAATATAATCAACATAATCCAAATTAACAATAATTCCCCGAGCAGGACTTAAAAACCGCATTTGCTGCGGCATATCATCGCAAATGCTTCCAAAAGGTATGTAGCTTTGTATACTTTTTCCGCTTGAGAGAAATATCTCGATGCTGTTTCGCAGGGATAAAACATACATTAAATCATCAATGCAAAAACGAAAATCTTCACGCCCCGATTTTACGGTCATATATTGTTTTATATTATGGGTTTTTATTATTCGTTTCAGAACGGCGGACACCCTTTCCTCCGAATACGGTTTTACAAGATAATCAAAAGCTTGCACCTCATAGCTCTCTAAAGCGAAGCTCTTTTCGGTAGTTGTAAATACAATTGGAATATCTTTTGATATTTTTCTGATTTCTTTTGCAACATCTATTCCGTTTATTCCATCGCCTAAAAGTATATCGCAAAATACCGTTTGATATTTATCCGGCGAAAAAGCTTTAAGGAACGCTTCACCGCTGTAGAAATGTGATATTGAATAATTTGCTTTTTCCTGCAACAGTAAATGCTCAAGCATTTTTATAAGCACAACTCTATCTGTGTCTAAATCTTCTATAATGGCAATATCCATCATTACTCATCTCCTTTAGACATAACTCTACATTTTAATTATAGCACAAATATTTGTGAAATTCAATACCGTTCGTCCTGTGAAAACTACCGTTCGTCCTGACTTTATTGAAATAAAAAATGAAAATGATAAAATTAATACAGAAAAAATATATATGAAAGGAGATTTAAAGCGATGGATTTGGCGCTTTACTGTGATGATGCGAGCAAGAGCCGCGAACTTAAAGAAATGCTCGCTCAGATGAATATTTATCAAACGACATTGTTTGATACTGCGTATGAGTTTACCAAATTTGTAAGCGGTCGCTCTGATATTATTATTGTTTTGATACTACGTGGTGCGCCGGGTACTGAAACGGCAATGTCTGCCAAGGAGCAAGCTCCGAACGGAAAGCTTATATGGTTTTCGGATATGGATTTTTCCCTGCTTTCCTATCGTATTCATGCAGACTATTTCGGAATGCTTCCGGTTGAAAATGAAAAAATTAAAAATATACTGCAAAATATTACAAGCTAAATTTAGGAGGAATTATTTAATGAAAAAGATTATATCACTATTACTTAGTATATGTATGCTTATGGGTATGATGAGTGTTCAAGCACTTGCCGCAACAAAGCAAATTGTTGTTGTTAATGCAATCAGTGCTACCGTCAATTCACCGATTGAGGGAGAAATGCCGAAGAAGACAGTGAAATTTACATCAAGCAACAAAATTACCGTTAAAAGTGTAGAATGGTTTTTGGGTGCCAAAGACGGACAAATGCCATATGCATCGGATATCGAAATTACTGACCCGTTTGTAGCAGGAAAAATCGTATGTCTTAAGCTTGTATTTGAACTTCCTGCAAATACCGATTCGACTGAATACAGATTTAAATATCCCGCATCTATGAATGAATACAGTTTTTATTGTGACGGTCAGCTTTATCCGCTTGGCGACAAGGTTTCAGAGAGAACAATGATTTGTGAATTTTCATTCAGGGTTCAGACTAAGGAAAAAGCCGCCGCACAAGAGGCAGCAGATGCAAAAACATATGAAAAGTATATTGACTATACCCCGTTTGGCAGATATGTCAATGTTAAAGTAGAACCAAATTATCCGTCTCCGCAATCTGTACAAGATTATGTCCCCTGCCCTGAGGATTTCAAGAAAAAAGCTAGACCCAGTGAGCTTCCAAGCGTTGGTTACGGAATACTTCACGGCGGAAGTGTGCCGATATATTTTTCAAAAAGCACCACAGGCTACGCAAGAGGTCATATGCTCAATGAAATAGCAGCCTACGGCGTGAATTGGGGAAATTATGACAACTCAAGAAATCCCGGCACTGTATTCGGAGCCGCTTTTCCATATTCAAATGTAGCATGCTGGTACTCTTCGGATACAAAATTTGAGGTTATTGAATATGATAAGGATTGGGTTACGGTGTGGTCAAAGGGCGAATGGGATACAGCTCAGTTTTCGGGTTGTGCATACAGTAATCTTTCAACTAACCACAAACCCGGCGTTTATTATATTCCTGCAAAAAATGTATACATCATTGACGGAAAAAACCTTGTTTCCAAAAAGCCTGAAATAAAGGCTTACGGCAAAACAACCACATCGCTTAAAATAAAAACCACTTCTGATAGCAGTTATTCACAGGCGGGAACTGCAAAAAATAATCAAACTGTGGAAATATGCGACCTTACTCCCGAAAACGGAAACTACAAGATTTATTATAAGGGCGGCGTTTTCTATGTAAATGCAAGCTATGTAAATCTAAAGGAAAAGGACGTTAAAAAACCGACTGTTACATACACTGCTGTTGCCGTGCCACAGGGCAAAGCAAGCGAAATAAATGTTCGAAGTGAGGCAAGCCTTGACAGTGAAATTGTCGGAAAAGTCAAAAAAGGAGCAGCACTTGAAGTAATAGAAAAGAATTTTGATGGTAAATTCACAAAAATATGGTTTAATTCCAAAGAGTGCTATATTACAACAGAAGGACTGACTAAATTTAAAGCAACCGCTTCAGCAGCAGGACAAACAATAGGAACGCTCGCAGTCGATACCGCAAGTAAGGCTTACGGTGTTGCAACATATCCCACAGTTACTTTTAACGACGGTGAAAAATCCACAGTAAGCGGTGGTTTAATAACCTTACAGCAAGACACATCAGCACCTGTTACAGAGGTTAAAACACATGATTATAAGTACAAAGCAGGCTCAAAGATACTTGACGCAACCGAAACATGGTATAAGGTTATTATGGACGGTGAAATAAGATGGGCGCGTGGCTCAAAAAGTGCCACATATTATCCGGGAGAAAGTCTTAAATATAATGTTACTTCAAACACACAAGCAATTGTTGTAAATAGTAAAAAATATGAAATTGTTGCCTACAATATCAATAATAACAACTATTTTAAGATAAGGGATATTGCACAGATGATTTCAGGCAGTGAAAAAACAGTAAATGTTGAATGGGACGAGGGTGCAAATGCAATTAACCTTGTGTCGATGTTTGATTATGAATCGGCAGGCGGCGAGCTTCAAAAAGGTGACGGCAGTACAAGGGTTGCAACTGTTTCAAGTGCATCGCTTAACCTTGACGGTGTTCCGACAGGTGCGGCTTGCTACAATATTAATGGAAATAACTACTTCAAGCTAAGAGATGTTTTAGATGCTCTTGACTGTCGCACAGAATGGGACGAAAAAACGCAAACCATCAATGTTTCAACCATTCTTTCAAAATAAATTTTAAAGGAGATTTAAAAAATGAAAAAATTTGTTTCTGTAATTCTGACGCTGATTATGATTTTAGGCAGTATCAATATTGTTGCTGCAGAGGAATCACCAAGTCTGTTTGATAAGTTTTTCCCAATTGACCAAGTGTATCAGGCTGATTTTTCATATTCAATATGGACTGAGGGAGAAGACTGCAATCTTACAATCAGTCCGCAGTATTATGATGAGCTGTCACACGAGATGCCTCCTGAGAGGATTAACCGTACAGAATATTACGGACATTTTATTAAAGTAAACTATCTTGGAAAATATGGTGAAATCGACAAAAGCCTTTTGGATTATCAATTAAATCTTGTTGACGAAAATACATATTTGAATATAATAGGAGACCCTTCGGCAAAGCCTATGACATACAAGCTGCCGTTTAATTTGACAAAGGACACTATTGTTGTAACAATTGACCTTTATGACAGCAATAAAAAATTTGTCAGAAATATTTCTCCCTCCTGCGTTATTGCTTACACTACGGATGACGGTCAATTTCAAACAATAACAAAGCTTGGGAAAATTTATAGCGGACTTCTCTTTTCAAACGATGCCAACCTTTTAAAACAAGGTTCGCTTAAAACAGCAAGAACAATTGTTAATACCTCTCATACAATGATTTCCGATAAAAGTATGCTTGATAACTTTTTTGCACAAAAAAGTCCTGAGGATAATAAACCCTATGAATTTATTTCTCAGCCTTCCCTTCCAAATGCACCGCAGTATATGACAAACAACATTTTAAGCGGAGATGAATTTATTACACCCGACGGCAAATATTATAAGCTTAGTGTATCGGCAACCTCTTTAGAGCCGAATGTAGCGGCTACCATAGACGATGTGGCAAGCTATGCAAAATATATGTATAACATAAGCCCAGGATATGAGCAGCGAAATCTTCTCTGCAAAAACGGAGATGCCTATGCGGTAACCACAAAAGGTGAAAAAACGCTTATTGCAAATAATGTTAAAAAGGTGACAAAAGCACATTATATGACAAATGACGGGCAAGTAAAGTCCGTTAAGGATAACACGGTAGTTGCAACAGACTGTAAGGATTATGATGAATCCTATAATAGTGACATTATAGGTATTATTAAAAATGATAATACCTTTTGGATGGGATACACCTATCTTTCCACTGCCGAGGCTTATGCAAGGGGACTTACAAAATACTTAGACGATGCAAAAGCAGTTGTAAGAGGTTGCGTTACCACAAGCAATAACGATTTTTATAAATGGACAGAAACACTTACCCAAAGTAAATATGACGAAAACGCATTTTTAAAAGGTTCTTTAAATTCCACAACCGTGGGTTCTCTTTCTTTGGATAAAATCTGCTCAAATGCTGCAAGAGTTCTTGATAAAACATACGTTTCAAAGGATGTTTTATTAGACCCTTTGAATAATGAATCTCTAACAGGCTTTGTAGTAACTCGTGACGGCTATGTTTTCGGTTACGCACCTCACAATGCGATTAAATTGGGCAATTTAGGACTGATTGAGCGAGTATTCCCGATTTATTCAAGCGATAAGGGGAATTTTGTTGCCTTGCTTTCCCATGACAGTGATAAACCATATGGATTGATTGCAAATCATTGTACAAATATGGACTATTATTGCGCACAGCTAAACAAACCATTTATGTGTCAAGTTGCAGGAGGCTACAAAAGTACCGACGGAAAATGCTATGCCTATGACAACGACCCTGACGACCTCACACCGCAAAGGTCATTTGGTGTAATTCCTTACGGAACTGATTATTATGCTTACTACGATGATGATAAAAATACATTCTACACAAGAAATGACGAAACAGGCGAAGCAAAATATTTACTTCCGTCCGTTGCAAGAATATTTTTTGATAAGCCAAATATTGCTCTTATCGAAAGAACAGACGGTTCAATGTGGGCTTCTCGAATTGCACCGAGATCCGCAGCTGCAAATTTAGCAGCAAAGCTCAGAGGCTTTAAGGCGGCAAATCCTATACAGTTGACACAGGCAACTCCTGAAAAAGTTCAATGCGATTATGTTGATTTGCAGGAGGGGTTACCACAACCGACTGCTAATTCTCGTGAGAATACAGAAAATGCTGCTGTTGTTACTAAGACGGCAACTCCTACAAACTCGAAGATTTATATTGACGGCAATGAATTTGCGTTTGATGCATACAATATTGACGGAAATAACTACTTTAAGCTTCGTGACCTTGCATATGCCTTTAATAATACACAGAGTAATTTTTCTGTTGGCTATGATGATGCAAACAATGCTATAACAGTTGGTTGTGGAAGACCGTATACTGCTGTTGGAAATGAACTTTCAAAAGGAAACGGAGCGTCAAAAACTGCCACCTCCACCAATTCTAAAATATATATTAACGGAATTGCCGCAAAGCTTGGCGGATATAACATTGACGGAAACAACTACTTTAAGCTTCGTGATATTTGTCCTTATGTGGATTCAACAGTAGATTACGATAATACAAAAAATTCAATAGCACTTGGAACAGGTGACGATGTGTGTAAGCTTGCCATTTTCAAAAATATGTGGAAGATATGCGATACTGCAACGGGGCTTGTTGTAACGATTGACCAAAACGGCAAGCTTGTTATGGCAAAGGATACAGACAGTATCAATCAAAAATGGTCGGTTGACCGTCAAGGGTGTGCACTGGGGCTCATGATGAATCTTGGTACAGGCGGATATATTACTCTACCGGAAAGCGGACTCAAGCTTGTTACGCATATGGAAACAGATAACAATAAAAGCAACATCTTAATGTTTGCAATGGATATGACTCTGTCCACAAGTGATACTCCGTATTATACATTCAAAGGCTATGACGATACGGCAGGATTTTTATCTTTTGATGATGCAGGAAACCTTGCAATGTCAAAAAATGCCACTACCTTTAAGCTGATTAAAACAGAAGCGAAGTAATTCTAAGATGCCTTGATAACTGCTGCAATATTGACGGAAACAACAGCCTCAAAATAAAGTGCAATTAATATAAGGCAGAAAAATTGGCATATCAAATAACGAAAGGATGATAATAATTATGAAAAAACTAATAACAATCTTTTTATCAGTTACAATGCTTTTATCAATATGCTTAAGCGTATCAGCAGAATCATTTACATCACATAATGTTACGGTAAGTGTAAACGGCAAACAATATCAAACCGTTGCATATTCAATGTCCGGAACGGAAAATGGCATTAAACTCCGTGATATAGCAGCTATGCTTAACGGAACAAATGTGCAATTTAATGTTACATGACAGGAACCAAACACGGTAAATATTGTAAAGGGCAGTGCATATGCCGCAAACGGCACAGAGCTTCAACTTGGTGACGGCAGCGTAAAGGAAGGCGCATATTCAGAACATCAATTTTTAGTAGATGGTGATTACAGCGGTATTGAGGGAAACAATATTGCGGGCAACAATTATCTTCCGCTTGAAAGCTTTTTATACGATACCTTTGGTATTATCCCTCAGCAGGATGAAAACGGTGTTATAGTAATAAATACAGAGGGCATTCAAGGTGGAGGAATAGATGAGCACTAAATTAGTATTTAAGCAACAAAGACCGCAAATGTGATATGCCAATCTTTGTGCCTTATATTAACAATCAAGGCTTCATCACTTTCAAAATAATTTAATAGGAGATACGAAAAAATGAGAAAATGAACAAATTAATGGCAACAATACTTACACTATGTATGATGATTAGTCTGCTGCCGACAATGTCGCTTACGGCATTTGCAGCTACTGCAACAAGCGTGCATGTTGGCGGTGCTGTTCTTGACGCAACAAGACAATATGCCAACTCATATTATGGAGGAACTACTGATGGAGATGAAAATAGATATAGTTACAAATTTGACCCTGAAACAGGCACTCTAATAATAAAAAATGCAAAGCTTACAAATTATTATAGTCCGTACTCATCTGTAACGGACAGTAAATTAAACCAAGGCGACCGTGCAAACATCTATGCAGATGGTGATTTAACTATTATTCTTGAAAGTCAAAATACGCTGGCAGGTGAAGCCTTGACTGATTCAGGCAAAAACAGTTATGGTATTTATGCTTCGGGTGATTTGACAATTAAAGGTAATGGCACGATTAATATTAAAGCAGGAGAAACAAACGAAGGCTAAGGCTATGGCATATACTGCGGAGGCAAACTCAAAATAGAAGACGGAACTGTAATTGCAACAGGTGATACATCTGCTGTTAATAAGTTCAATTCCGAACAAGAAAGTGTAAGTATCAAAGGTAGCGCAACATATAATGCCGAAGATACCGCACTTGGTGATGTTGTACGGAATGATACAAACTATTATATAGATTCCTCTGTAGCTAAAACACTGAAATTTACCGGGGCGCCTAACATTTCTGTAAAAGTCGATGACAAAACTACCGATTATGTTAATTTTGAAGAAGGCTGGAATGCGGCGATAGAATTAAGCTCATATTATAAACAAGTTAATGTAAAGTTATTGGATAACTGGACTGCAATGTCAGATAAATCATTTGGCAGCGGCACAGGTTTTGGGTTTGCATGGGCGTATCCATCGGGTGTCGGAAGTAGTTCATCTTACGGAAGCATTCGTGTTCCGCAAAACAAAAAAATAATTCTTGATTTAAATGGAAAGACCATTAATCGTGGACTGACAAAGTCGAGAACATGGTACGGCGTTGTCATTATGTTGAATCTTCACTCACTATAAATGATTCTTTGGGTGGAGGTTTGATAACAGGTGGCGGATGCAGAGGCGAAGATTTGAATTGCGACGATGTATATGTATATACCGGAAATTTAACTTTACTTGGTGGCAGTATTGTCGGAGTTAACTACCAAAGTTCGGTAAGTGTATATAAAGGCACATTAACCGTAGGAGGAACTGCACAAATTTACGGAGCGAAAGACGGAGTAGTTAAAGGCGGAGTAGTGATTGATAAGGACGGGGTCATAGAATGTTCGGAATGGACTCCTCTTAAAGACGGTGCAAAGATTGATGTAGCGGTTTCAGATTCATTTGTACCTACAGAAGGCAATCCGACAGCAATCACAACTAAAGGGACTAAGGATTATCGCAAATATTTTACTTGTGACAGTCATCCGGAATACTATATTGCAAATGACGATAATAGAGTAAAACTGTATGCAGAAGAAACATATACAGTTACTTTTGATGCCAACGGCAAAAGTAATAATGCAAATACTCAGGGAGTTAAAGCAGGAGAAAAGGCTCATACACCAATTAACCCAACTGCTTTAAATATGCGAGTTGAAGGCTGGTATAAAGAAAAAGCCTGCACAAATGCTTGGGACTTTGATACTGATGTTATTAATTCAGACACAACAATTTATGCAAAATGGATAGATACAGCAACAACACCATTGCCAACAAATGATACGGCTAAAAAAACTTCCAGAACTCAGGCAAGTATTGATTTCACTCTTGCCAACGAACCTGCATATACGGATAATCAAAAATGGAAAGTGTATGCAAATGACAATGATACAGACATTATGTCAGAAATTACAGCCTCCAATGTCGGTAATACTTTAACATTGACTCACGCAACCGATATTCCTGCCGGCACATACTATGTTTCTGCTACAGAGAATGGCAAAGCGGATTCTACTTGTCTTGCACTTACAGTAGAAGAATATACTGTTACCAATTACGGCATTTGGGTTGGAGGTACACAGGTAAATAATGAAAACGCAAGCGATGTATTTGGTGACGGCACAGTTTCGTATACTCCGGCAATTTTTAAAATGGAGGGTGATGAACATATTGATATTCCGCAAACCCTAACATTAAACGGTGCAACAATCAACACGGGATATGCTTTCGATGCGGCTAAAGCAGGCATCTTATGTGAGGGTGATTTAACTATTAAACTAAAAGGCAAAAGCACTGTAAATGGTGTTAATGCGAACAGCGGTTTAAGCAGTTACGGAATTTTTGTCTTGAACACATTGACGATCGAGGACGATTTATCTGACAAAACAGTAGGAAGCCTGACGGTTAAAGGATATGACAACGGTGAGCAATATGGAAGCTACGGTATATTTGCCCTAGCTGGTATTACAATCAATAGTGGTGTGATAACATCAATCGGTGGGAATGCAAACGATAGCTGCGGCATTTTCAGCTTTAGTGAAATCAAAATAAATGGTGGCACGGTCGAGACAAAGAGTACAAATACTACAGGAACAGCACAAGCTATGAATATGGCACCGAATTTAAGTGATTACACCAAGTCGACTCCTTTATTTACGGCAAGCACAAATGCAGACGGCTCAAGCCCTGTTGCAACATATGATGAAAATGATATTGCAACATATAAGTATCTTAAAATCAAGCCGAAACATATCCACGATAATTGGCAATACGAAGTAAACGGAGCTACAATTACCGCAACCTGCGGTGAATATGGCTGCACAGATACTCCGTATTCTGAAGCACTTACAATTAACGCCCCGTCAAGTCTTACCTATGACGGCACAGAAAAGCCAGCAAATTTAAGTGATAAAACAAGCTTAGTTAGCGACTTGAAAAGCATATCCGTTATAAATTATGAAATAAAGGATGCGGAAGGAAATTATGTGAATTTAGATAATGAATCGGTTCCTGTATCCGCAGGCGAATATAGAGCAAAAATCTCTTGTAGTGATAAAATAGCATTTGTGGAATACACAATTGAAAAAGCGACACCTACATACACAACGCCGACAGGTTTAAATGCTACCTATGGGCAAACGCTTGCAGATGTATCACTACCAACAGGATTCACTTGGGAAAGTGAGACAACTACATCAGTAGGAAATGTCGGAAACAACAGTTTTACGATAAAATATACACCGGCAGATACAACAAACTATAAAGAAATTATGGGAATTAGTGTTTCAATTAATGTTGCCCAAAGACCTGTAAATATTAACTGGATAGGAACAGACAATCTTGTGTTTGACAATACTCGAAAAACCGTTACGGCAGAGGTGAGCAACAAAGTCGGCACAGATGTTATAAATCTTACCGTTACAGGTAATGAGGAGACAGCGAAGGGTGAATATACAGCCGAGGTTACGAGTATTGACAATGCAAATTACACACTTGAAAACGGAACAAATCTTACAAAAGTATGGTCAATATCAAATGCTGCAAATGTATGGATAACAGCTCTTGATATTACAGGTTGGACATTCGGCGAAAATCCAAATACACCGACAGCAACAGCAAAATACGGCACGGCTGCATTTACTTATTCCGATACGGCTGACGGAGCATATACACCAATAGTTCCAACGAATGCCGGTACATACTTTGTTAAAGCCGAGATTGCAGGAACAGAGGATTACAGCGAAATTTCCGATACAAAAGAGTTTACAATTTCACCAAAAGCAATTGCACCAAGTATCAATGATATTGATGTTCAAACTTATATAGGCAGCGCAATTACACCTGCAATAACCGTTAAGAATGGCGAAACATCGCTTTCAAATACCGATTATGATGTAGCATACGAAAACAACATAAACATAGGAACTGCAAATGTAAAAGTTACATTAAAGGGTAATTACAGTGGAAAGTGCGAAAAAGAGTTTACAATCAACCCGAAACAAATAAATAATGCAATTACTCTTACTGCACCGATTAAAAATTCTACACCGCAAACAACTATTGAAACGGACGAATACACAGCAAGTGTTGTATGGAGTCCGGAGGTTACAACAAGCTTTTCATCATCAACAATATATACTGCAACAGTTACAATTACACCAAAAGCAAATTATACAACTGATGGCATTGCGGAATATACTGTAAGCGGCGCAGCAACTGTAATAGTTGATGAAACTGATAATAAAATCATCACGGCAGTATTCCCGAAAACAGGTTCAAGCGGTGGCGGTGGAAGCTCAATTTCTTACTATACCGTTAAATTTGAAACAAACGGCGGCAGTACGGTTAAGAGCCAAAGTGTAAGAAGAAACAACACAGTAAGCACAATCACAGAGCCGACAAAAGACGGTTACACCTTTGACGGCTGGTTTATTGATAAAGCGTTTGCAAAAGCCTTCGATAGCACTTCAAAAATAACATCGGGAATAACGCTTTATGCAAAGTGGACTGAAATCAGAAAAGATGAACCGGTTATTGATAACAGCGAAAATGAAATTACACTTACAATCGGTCAAAAAGACGCAACTGTATTCGGGGAAGCAAAGCAGAATGATGTTGCACCGATTATCAGAAACGACCGCACAATGCTCCCTGCAAGATTTGTGGCAGAAGCGCTTGGTGCAACCGTTACTTGGAACAACAAGGAACGCAAGGTTACAATTACAAAGGACGATATAACCATTATCATTTACATTGATTCAGATAAAGCATATGCAAACGGTAAGGAAGTAACTCTTGACAGCCCTGCATTTATCGAAAACGACAGAACCTACACACCGCTCAGATTTATTGCGGAAAACTTAGGTGCAACAGTTGATTGGAATGAAACAGAACAAAAGGTTATTATCACAAAGAAATAATACTATTTATGTAAAATGCCGCAGAAGTCAAAATTAACTTCTGCGGCATTTTTTATCTTTCGATTAAAACGAAATCTTTTATTATTTGACATTCAATTATTAATCTTTCAATGCTGAAATTATCGTTCCTGATTTGAGTTTTTATGAGTGCATAAGCTTCATCGTTGATTTTATGCGATAATGATAGCAGTTTTCCGGACATTCTAAGTTCAATATATCTGTCATAATGCCATTCATGCATGAATCTGAGGAGACCCGAAAAAATCTTGTGTAAAAGAGAATAGACAACATCCTTTCAGGCAAGAATTGGATATATAAACCAATTAAACCAGAAAGGATGATTTTTTATGAGTGCAACACCAAAAGAATTAATGAAACAATATGTTGATAGTCAAAAGTTCACCAGCACATCTGACATAATGGCAGCAATGAAAGAGATGTTTCGGGACGCTTTGCAGCAGGTTATGGAAAGCGAGCTTGACATGGAACTCGGCTATGAAAAAAGCAAAAGAGTGTCGGAAAATGACAACGCCGATTTGTCGAAAAATTACCGAAACGGATACTCTAAAAAGACGGTAAAAACACAACTTGGCGAGATTGATGTGAAAATTCCTCGCGACCGAAATGGTGAATATGAACCGAAAATAATCGGCAAATACAGCCGCAATGCTGACGGTATGGAAGAAAAAATATTGGCGTTATATGCGTGCGGTATGAGCCAACGCGACATAGCCGAGCAGATAAAAAGCCTGTATGATGTGGAAATATCACCGGAATTGGTTAGCAAAATCAGTGAAAAGATAATGCCGGAGGTCAACAATTGGCAAAGCCGCGCGCTGGAAAATATTTATCCCTTTGTGTTCATGGATGCCATCCATTACAAGGTTAAGGAAAATCATCAATATGTAACCAAGGCTGCCTATGTGGTGTTGGGCATTACTTTGGAAGGGACAAAGGATATCTTGGGCATTTGGATAGGTGAACATGAAAGCAGCAAATTCTGGCTGGGTGTATTGACGGAGCTGAAAAGTCGTGGCGTGGCTGACGTATATCTTTTCTGTGTGGATGGGCTTAGAGGTTTTACCGAGGCGATTGCCGCGGTATATCCACAGTCACAGGTGCAGCGTTGCATAATTCACCAAATTCGCTATTCAACAAGATTTGTAGGATATAAGGATATTAAAGCGCTGATGGCAGACTTGAAGCTTGTTTATAAGGCTGTAACAGAAGAAGAAGCCTTAAATAATTTGATTTGTTTCAAAGAAAAATGGGGCAAAGCATATCCGTCCTGTGTTAAGAGTTGGGAGGACAATTGGGATATATTATCAACATTCTTTGCATATCCGCCGGACATTCGGAAAATAATATATACAACTTATACCGATAAAAAAACTATGCCGAAGGTTTAATGAATACCCGTACATATAAGGCTTTCATTAAAAAATGTCGGCATAGTTTTTTTGTTTTGAGTTTTATTGCATAATACTTCATAATAGAATTTGAAAATATAATTATGGAGGTAAAGCATTATGCAAGAGAAAATGAAATTGAATTATTTAATTCAAACGGTATTGGATGTAATGGCAGACAAAAAATTCTGTAGCAAGATCATAAAAGATTATCGTAATAGCTTTAATCATTTAAAACGACTTGCTGAAAAGATGGGGACTGATCAACTGACGGAAGAAATGATCTCCACATTTCAAGGTGATGCCATTAACACCAAAACAGGGAAATACAGTTGGACGAAGGCCCGGCACCGAATCCGTTGTGTTAGACTATTAACATCCCTTGCGGAAAAAGGTGTTATTGATTGGTCAAAAGTCACTTGGATGAAAACGGCTTAAGACCCAACACAATAGACGGTTATAAGAGAATTGTCGCATACTTTCTAATATTCTGTCAGGAAAAAGGATACATAAATTTACATCAACTCCAGATTAATGATGTTACTGAATTTATCATGTCACTTTACCGGAACGGGTATTTTAAACCCACCACTATAGGTGGCCCCATCTCCGGACTGCGTCGGTTTTTATCGGACGACGAACATACAAAACAATTTTTGTAAGAATTACCCGTTCATCTTCCACGGGAAAGAAAAATCATCGAGGTTTATGATGAGCAAGAACTTTCCTCAATAGAAAGCCTTTTATCTGGAGATTCTTTGTCAAAGAGAGATGTCGCAATTTGCATGCTGCTATTGGAAACAGGGCTACGCGGAGTTGACGTTTGCGAGTTAAAGCTTAAAGATATTGATTGGAATAACGATGTCATTTACATTGTACAGGATAAAACCGGCAAACCGCTTAATATCCCACTCAGGAGTTCTTATGGCAATGCCATCGCAGATTACCTGTTGCATGAAAGACCGTACAGTGATTCAGAGCATTTGTTTTTAAGAAGCTTTGCACCGTATGAAAAACTTGATGGAGCAGGATCAATATATGTAATTTTAGAGAAAATGGAGGAAAAATCCGCAATTAAGAAAGAGGGACGAATTATCGGAAGCCGTCTGACAAGACATAATGCCGCCTCAACCATGCTCAGGTCAGGTGTTCCGATGTCGGATATCTCTGCGGCACTTGGGCATAAGGATCCGAATACTGTATTGGTATATTTATCGACTGATGAGAAAACTCTTGCAGCGTGTACTTTGACCATGCCGGTTGTCAGAAAGAGAGGGATTTGATTATGGAAAATAAAACCCTCAAACAGTTGGCCGATGAATTTCTGCTTTATAAAAGAAGCAATGGATATGATTATAATAATGGCACTTACCATCTGGAAAAGTATGTGGCATTTGCAACAGACCTGATGCCCACGGTAAATATCCCGGCAAAAAGGGTCAGTCTTCCGACCCCGGTTCAGCCCTATTTCTTTTCAACGGAAGAAATTAATATTTTCTTTGAAGCATGCGATAATGTGAATGTCATTTCATATCTTAAAGGCAGGCATATTGTTGTGCCTGCCATGTACCGGGTTCTTTACTGTTGCGGATTGCGTTGTAAGGAAGTCAGAACCCTGAGCTGTGAAAATGTACAACTTGATAAAAGATATCTGGATATTTTACAGTCAAAAGGTCTGAAGAGCCGCCGTATTTACATTTCAGAAGAACTGGCAGAATATCTAAAAGAATACGACCGGAAAATCGGTGTCTTATTCCCGAACAGACAGACATTCTTTCCAAATAAAGAGGATAAGCCGTATGGTGCGGTAATGTTAGAGCAAAATTTCTACCGGTTGTGGTACAAAGCTTTCCCGGAGAAAAAGGATTCCGGCATAAGCATTAGGGCATATGACTTCAGGCATCATTTTGTCTATGCAAACATGAATAAGTGGTTGCGTGAGGGAAAAGATGTCAATGCAATGCTTCCTTATCTTATGAAGTATATGGGACATTCTGAAATTAAGAACACACTATACTATTTCCATCTGATACCTGATATTTATGGCGGTATTGTCGAAAAATCACTTCCTTTTGAAGATATTATCCCGGAGGTGTGTGATGAAAAGTAATAAGCCAAAGAACAAAAACAGGATCTTCTTCTGGGAAACAGCAGGAAGATTTTTAAATCATGAATTACCAGATATAAGAAAGAAGAGTCCCCATACAATTTCCGCCTATCGCACGTCATTAAACACTTACATTGATTATCTTGAAGATATTAAAGGAAACAACCGTGTCAGCATCTGTTTTGAAGATTTCAACAAAGAAAATCTTAAAGACTATATATTGTGGATGGATAAAACAAAAAAATGGGAATCAAAAACATGTAACCTTAGGATGACAGCGATACGGTCACTGCTTTCTTTTGCATCAGAAGAATCTATTGATATTACTCCTGTTTATATGGCAAGCAAAAATGTTAAGGGCTTGAAGATTTTAGCAGGCGAGATTGATTATTTAGAAAGTTATCAGATGACAGCCATTTTGAATGCTCCCAAGGTAGAAAAGAAGACGGAACGACGCAATCAAACAATGCTTATTGTCAGCTATGATATCGCAGTACGCGTGGGAGAATTAATTTCTTTAAAAGTAGGGGATTTTCATTTTGATGCAGAAGTTCCTTATGTCAGTATACTTGGCAAGGGTTCCAAATACAGAAATGTGCCTTTAATGAATAAAACGGTTTCTCACTTGAAAAGACATCTTGCAGAATTTCATATGGATGTAGATCCTAAAAAACCGATGTTTTATGCCACTACACATGGCAAAATACATGGCTTATCAGATGATACTGCGCAGAAAGTTTTGAAAAAATATGCTGATCAGTGCAGGAGGGATAATGTTCATATGCCGGAATATATGGACCTATGTCAATACCTTGGACACGAAAAGTTGAACGTTTTTATGCCACATTTGTAAATTCATCCTCCTTTTCCTGCGGGGTCATGTAATTAAGGGATTCGTGAATCCGTTTTCGGTTGTACCAGGATTCGATATATTCAAAAATTGCCCTTTGAGCATCTTTGAAGTCGTAGTAAACTTTGGTGTAGACTTCCTCTTTTTTTAGTACTGCATGGAATGATTCTATACATGCATTATCGTAGGGATTTCCCTTTCGACTAAAGGAATGTAGCATCTTTTTTTCGGTTACATAATCTTCAAATTCCTGACTTGTATACTGACTTCCCAAATCGCTGTGAATAATAATTCCTGTTGTATCCTCAACATTAAGAGTGGCGTTTTTAAGTGCCTGTGTAGCCATTTCAGATGTCATGTGACGGTCATAAGCATAGCCTATTATCTTGTGATGACAAAGATCCAGAACACACGCAAGATAAGTCCAACCATCTTTCAATGTGTGGATGTAGGTAATGTCTGTAACCCACTTTTTGTTCGGTGTATCAGCCTTAAAATCTTGTTTTAGCAGATTGGGTTTACCTTCTGGCACTGGAATGTTGCTCTTGTGGTGTCTATATTTTTTTGCGGTTATAGAGCTTAAATTTAGGCGCTTCATATGCCGCTGTACACGCTTAGTGCTACAAGCTATACCAGCCCTTAGTAACACTTGGCGGATTTTAGGTGCACCATAGCGTCCCTTTGACTCTGCATAGGCTAATGCTACCTGTTCACCGAATGCAAAGAATTCGATCTCCTTATTTGAAGGCACATGAACCAGTGCCTCATAATAGGTGCTTCTCGGCACTTTTAGCACTTTGCAAAGCATTTTAATCGGATACTCATTAGTATTTTCTTTTATAAATGTGATTTTATTATTTATTGATCTTTTGCGAATATGGCGGTCACTTTTTTTAATATTTCATTCTCCATTTTAAGTTTTTGATAATCCTTTTGAAGAGCCTTATAATCCTTAAGTGTAACCGTTTCTCCTTCAGAAGTAGTAATCGGGGATGCATTCCGAACCCAATTCGATATTGATGATCTTGCTACACCATATTCACGCTCTAACTGGGGATATGAGTAATTCCCGGTTTTGTATAAGTCAACTATTTGTTGTTTGAATTCTGAGGTATATTTTTTTTGTTCTTTAGCCATGTTGAACATCTCCTTATCGGTATAATTATTATTATAGACTGTTCAACTTTTCGTGTCCATAGTTATATACTAACACCAATATACATTTTCATATGCTGAGAAAAACCCGTGCTATGGATCTTTACAGGTCTGGATGCCCTTTATCATATATCCAGCAAATGCTAGGTCACGAAAACATCACCACCACTTCTGGGTTTTATGCGTTTGCCACATTAGAAACGCTGGCGGCTGCACTTGAAAAAGCAAATCCAACAACGAACAAAAGTGAAAAGGTGTGGAAGAACGAGGATATCTTAGAGAAATAGTATCGACTATAACAAAAAAACTATGCCGACATTTTTTTAGTGAAAGCCTTATATGTACGGGTATTCATTAAACCTTCGGCATAGTTTTTTTATCGGTATAAGTTGTACTATCACGATGTCGTGATAGTACAACAAATATCATTGAGAATTTAAACCGCCAATTCCGGCAGGTGACGAAAAACAAACCAAGCTTTACCAGTGATGAAAGCCTGCGCCGGCATTCGCGAAAAACGCGCGCATACCGTCCCCGGCTTCGGGGCAAAGGGTGGTCATGGGCAAATGGTTCCTTCTGTTTTCAACAGAAAACCACCAGCTAAAATATCAGATTCTTGTTTGAACGGAAATTGCTTTTACACAAAATTGGACGGGCTACCAATCTGAGCCACATCATACCGTATTTAGCGATAGGATTCTTGTCATCAGCAATATTGTATGAAATTTGCAAATAAGGATATAACATTCCGTTTCTTTTAATATAGTTTAATTCAATAGGTTTTCTCATTTCAACACCTCCAGACTTTTCAGAAGTTCTACGCAATCCTTAAACCCTTGACGATACAAAAAATCCATCTCACCCCACTCAAGCTTCATCATTGTTTCAAAACAGTCTTCGATATAACTATAATCTTCGCTGTTAAAATTCAGTTTCAAATCCTGCTGTGCTCTTTGAGAATTTGCACATAACAATTTACATTCTTCTGTTTGATGAAATGCCCTTGAGGCACTTTCCTTAGATAGTCTTATAAAATCTTCAAAATTAATATTAGTATTTTGCATAGTATAAATCATCCTTTACTTTAAATACATACAAAACCATAAAAAATAAGGATGCAAGGCAAAAACAAATTTGTTTTTACTTTACATCCTTATTAACCCAAACACTAGTAATAAATGGGATTTAATTAGTACTATAAGGTATAAATGTTATTATATTGTCATATTATATTCTGTTAAAATGAAGTATAATACATGTATAAACTAAGATTTATACATAAGAAAGGTTAATATACTAATGAAACAAATACTTGGAGCATTGCGCAAAGCAGTGATTGAATATGATATGATACAGGAAGGCGATAAAATAGTTGTTGGAATATCTGGTGGTAAGGACAGTATGACCTTGTTGTATGCATTAAAGCTATTTCAAAAATTTAGTCCTGCAAGGTTTGAATTATGCGCAGTTAGCATAGATATGGGTTTTGAAAATTTAGATTTAAAGCTAGTATATGAGTTTTGTGAGAAAATTGATGTTACATATAAGGTTATAAAGACAGATATTGCAAAGATAGTATTTGATATAAGAAAAGAAGCTAACCCTTGCGCTCTGTGTGCTAACATGAGAAGGGGAGCTTTAAATAATACTGTTAAGGAGCTTGGATATAATAAAGTAGCTTTAGGACATCATGCAGATGATGTTGTAGAAACTATGTTTTTGAGCTTACTTTATGAAGCTAGAATAAAAACCTTTAAACCTGTTACATATTTAGACCGTATGGATGTATTTAACATACGACCATTGATTTTCACAAAAGAATCACAAATAATAACTGCTGTTAAAAAACATAATATACCTGTAGTAAAAAGTCCATGCCCAATGGATAAAAATACAAAGCGCGAGGAGGTTAAGCACATATTAAACAATATCTGTGAAACGATCCCAGAAGCGAGGGATAGAATACTAAAAGCTATACAAAATAGAGACAAATTAGAATTGTGGTAATTAATAAATATATTATTTTTGAAATTTAAATAAAAATTTTTGACTTATAAAATTAGTTTAATGACAACATAGAAAGGATTGATTATAAAATGAAATTAAAAAAGATATTAGCATCAGCACTTGTGGCATCGATGATGTTTAGCTCTGTTGCTTATGCTGTAGAGTATAATCCAATATATGATTTATCAAATAAAATTAAAGTTTCTAGTGGTATTACATATGAGGGAATTAGAAGATTAACTACACTGGGCTGGATGAATATAAATGTTGTAAGAGCAAATTTAAAAGATGAAAACACGACAACTAAACCATTGTATAACATAAGTGGGACTTCTAAAGGAACTTCATTATCATCAATGATGAAAAATCTAGGTGCTGTAGCAGGAGTAAATGGAGATTTTTTTATTATGCAAAGCCCAACTCAGAGTTATGGACCAATAATATCTAATGGAGAGGTTATTAGTACTCCACTTTATGCTTATGATAAATATCCTACGATATCTCTTAATAAAGATGGAGGGGTAGATATTTCTGTTTGGAATCCTAATATTACTGTAAAAGGATCCTCTGGCTCATATGCTAATATTATATATGTTAACAAAGGGCTATCTGTAAAATATGGTGCAGTTATATTAAATAAGTATTATGGAGAGAAATCTATAGGAAAAACAAATGGTCAAAATATTGTTGAAATTGTAGTAAAAAACAATATAGTAACACAAATTAGAGATAACATGGGAGCTGTTGAAATTCCAAAGGATGGATATGTAATTTCATGTGCAGCAGATAACAAGGAAGCTATTAAGAAAAGCTTTAAAATTGGAGAACGCCTTGAATTAAACTTTAAATTTGATTTTGATATCAATAATTTACAGTGGGCTGTTGGTGGAGTAAATCATCTTGTAAAGGATGGAGTGATAAATGTTGTTAATGAAACAATATTAGGTAGACATCCAAGGACTGCAGTTGGTTTTAGTAAAAACAATGAAGAAATAATATTTGTAACTATAGATGGAAGAAATAAAAATTACCTTGGTGTAACTCAACAAGAATTAGCTAAGATAATGATGGATCTTGGTGCTTACAATGTTGTGAATCTAGATGGTGGTGGTTCAACTACCATGGGTATGGATTTTTTGAAAAATGGAAACATAGAGGTTGTTAATTTTCCTTCGGACGGAAGAGAAAGAAATATAGTAACTGGTCTAGGAATATTTGACACATCACCAGAGAGTGATGTTATGGATACAATAGTGTTAGAACCAGAGTATGATAAAATTTTTAAGAACACAAGCATTGACTTAAATGTAAAGGGATTTAATAAGTACTATGCTGCTGTAGATATTTCGAATAAAACAATAGAGTACATATATGACAGCTCTAAAGGAAAAATAGAAAACAATAAGTTTACAGCTTATACTACAGGTGAAATAGAAATAACAGCTAAAATTGGAGAACTAACATCAACTACTAAAATTACTGTACTCGATGAGCCTGTAACACTAAATTTTGAAGTCGATAGTTTAATGCTTGAAGCAGGGGAAAAGTATGAGTTTAAAAATATTGTAGGCTTTGATAAAGAAGGAAATTCAGCTTATATTTCTGCTGATAATTTGAAATGGAATTATAGAAATTCTGTTGGAAAAGTTGAAAATGGGGTATTTACAGCTAATGAGGTTACTAATACGGGTGCAATAACAGCTATTTGTGGAAATGCTATTAAGCATATAATGGTAAAGGTTGGATATAGAGCTCAAACAATTTTTAGTTTTGAAGAAAATGATATGGATAAGCTTAGATTTTCAACATATCCTGTGAATTCAAAGGGTGGTATAGAATTAATAGATTATAATTATAAGGAAATGAACTCCTCTTTAAAATTATCCTATGATTTTACTAACATGACTGATGAAAGTATTGCTTTTGTTAACTTTGACAAGGGTTCTGATGGTATTGCTATAAAGGATAAGCCTAAAGCAATAGGAATGTGGGTTTATGGTGATAATAGTACACATTGGCTAAGGACTAGAGTGCAAGACTCGAAAGGTGAAACTCATAAACTTGATTTTGCTGAAAAGATTGACTGGAAAGGTTGGAAATGGGTAGTAGCTAAACTTCCTTCTGATATTTCATATCCGGTTACTGTGAAAAGTGTTTATATTGCGGAAATAAACGAGACTAAAAAAGATACTGGAGCTATATACATTGATAGCCTTCGTGCTTTATATGAACCATCAAACAAGGATCTGAGATTAAGAGAGGAATCTGTTTTTAGTGATGAGCTAAAGCTTAGCACTGCAGCAGATGATTATGCTCATAAGCTAAGCATATCAAATGGAGAAATTAAGATAGAGACTAAAGATAAAATAAAACTAGATGCTCCTATAGCTTTGAATATTGATATAAAAAATGGAAGTATAAATTATCAAAATACAGTGCTTTGGGATAAAATTAAAGGATTAGTAAATTATGAGAACAAGAATATCGTATTATCTTTAAATAGAGATTTAAATAATATAGTTGATGATAGAGAAATGGAAGTACTAAAAACAATATTAGAACAAGTAGCTTTAAAAAACAAGGTTTTTGTAGTTAATAAGGACGAAGAAGAACAAACAGTTATAATAAATGGCATAAGGTATATTCATTTTGATGATACATTTGAATTATATGTGAATAAGAACGGAGCTAGTTATAAAAATTAATAATAAATAAAACACGGGTAGAGACGATATTGTCTTACCCGTGTTTTATTTATTGTTTTATGGTTTTTTAATTTTTCTTAATCCTACTTCTTTACCTGATAATATTCTTTTTATATTAATAATATGTTTATAATAAATAATTAATCCTACAATAATTAACATTATCAAAGACAGGATGTTTTCTTTCATGTAAAGCTGATAGAGGGGATATATCGTTACAGTTGTTAAGGTAGCTAGTGCAATATAATTTGTTATAAGAGTAATAAAAACTATAATAAGACCAATTACAATAAATACTCTCCAATCAATTGCAAGTATCATTCCTATATATGAAGCTAGCCCTTTCCCTCCTTTAAATCGCATATGCAAAGGGAATATATGACCTAATACACATGATGTTCCAGTAATCATTGCAGCAAGTTCTAGATTTGGGAAAAGTGATATTGCAATTGAAACAGCTACAAATGCTTTAAATATATCAAATAAACCAACTATTATACCTATTTTCCAACCCATAATAATTGTTGCGTTAGAAGCTCCAGCGTTTTTAGATCCCATTGTTCTAATGTCAAAACCTTTAAATTTGCTAATTATATATGCGGCATTAATATTTCCTAGAAAATAACCTATTAAAAGACATATAATGTAGTTCATAACAACCTCCAGTCATGCCACACAAGCGACACAATAGCGTGAAAACTTTATGTTATGCAATTTTCACTATTACCATAATAATTTTATGTACATTATACTATAAATATATGTCTAATTACAATTAATTTGTATCAAAGTTAATACTTTTTTCATAAAATGCTGGTATGAGAGAATAATGAAAGGACTATGATATTATGATAATATATGTTGTAAAGCAAGGAGATACTGTTTATACTATTGCAAGTATGCATGAAACAACTCCATTGCGAATAATTGAGGATAATGGACTTCGGAATCCATCAGAACTAGTAATTGGACAAAGTTTAGTGATAACAGATGATGCGGATAAAGAAAACGCACGACAAATAATGGTTTTTGGATATGTTTATCCAAATATTAATAGAAATCTAATCCTTAATACCTTTTCTTACTTAACTGCTATAAACTTATTTAATTATATGGTAACTGAAGAAGGAAATTTAATATACATAAATGATGAGGATTTAATTAACTTAGCATCAGATAACGGGGTAGTTTCTCTTTTAGTTTTGACTAATCTAGAGCCTGGAGCAGCATTTAATAGTGATATAATGAGAAATATTGTTAATAATGAGAATATACAGGATTTACTAATAAATAATATACTTGATGTATTAGCAGCAAAAAATTACTATGGAGTGGATATAGATTTTGAGTACATATATCCAGAGGATAAAGAAAGATATATAAATTTTATTCAAAAGATGACGAATGCCTTGCATGAGAAAGGTTATATGGTGACTATAGCGTTAGCACCAAAAATAAGTAGTGAACAGAAGGGGCTTTTATATGAATCGCATGATTATAAGGCATTGGGAAGTATTGTTGATAAGGTTCTTCTTATGACCTATGAATGGGGTTATACAATGGGTCCACCTATGGCAGTAGCACCGATTAATAATGTTGAAAAAGTAATACAATATGCAGTAACAGAAATAGATACAGATAAAATTTTGATGGGTATACCAAACTATGGTTATGATTGGTTTATACCATATGAAAAGGGAACTAAAGCTAATGTAGTGTCAAATGTTGAAGCTATAGACTTAGCCCAACGTTATGGAGCAACAATTCAATTTGATGAATTAGCTCAAACTCCATTTTTTAATTATACAGATGATAACGATAGAAAGCATGTTGTATGGTTTGAAGATGCTAGAAGCATTGTAGCAAAGTTAGGACTGGTAGAAAAATATAATTTAGCAGGTATTTTTTATTGGACCTTGATGAGTCCATTTCCACAAAACTGGACTGTTCTTGAAAATACGTTTAATGTTGAAAAACTGTAAATAAAAAAGCGAAATTATTCGCTTTTTTATTTTTTATCATGATTATTAGATTTAAGTTTTTCTTTTATTTTTATACTTAAGATTTTAATTGGTTTAAAAATAAATTTAATTAAACTTTTCAAAGTTTTCAAAGCATTGCTAGCATATGTTGTTGCTATTAATAAAACACCTGCAATTCTATTTGCTCCAAAAATACCTCCTAGTAGACCTGTCCAAACAGTGTTTCTGTAATTATTTAACCAGAAGATATTATAAAGATCTTGAAATTGTTGCAATGGTAATTTCATTATTTCTTCTCTAGTTATTTCATCAAGTCTTATACTGCTATAAATTTTACCTAGATTGTTTTTAATTGAGAGATAGAATCCATCTGCTAGAATATCTGTAAAATAATGCTTAACATTGTTTCCTATGTTTACATATATACTAAATTTCAAATCATCAGTTATTATTTTTGTAAATAAATCATTTATATATTCTTCGAATTTCTTACTCTCTGATAACTTGTTTAAGGAACTATTTAAAGCTGTTTTAAAATCATTTATATCCACAATAGTATCAAGCAAATCTCTATCATCTAAGTAATTGTAGAAAGAGTTTATGAAAGCATTTATATTAAGATATAATAGATCATTATCCTCAATTGTTTTATCAAAATAATTCTTCATATTTATCAAATCAGAATCACTTAGACCTATAAATAAATCCTTTACTAATATACTGTCAAGTATTTTTATTGAAGACTGCTCGAAAATACCAGAGCTTATCTTTATGATATTATTTTTATTCCTTTTTATATTAGTAGTGAGATGTTTTAATATATAAGAAATTTCATTTTCATAGTATGCAAATATCTCATTAATATTTCCTAGATGTAAATTTTTTGCAAATTCTATAGTTTTAATCTCATTATATTTTTTCATATATGTATTGAAAATAAGAAAACTTTTGTTTTTTATAATTGAGTTTCTATTTTTAACTACAAATAAATCCTTAACATAGCTACTAGTTTTATCCTTATCGAGAGACATTCCTAAATCATTAAGGTAAACATCAAGAATGTCTTCTGTTATACTTTTAGAAATTTCATAAAATTGCTCTAGATTTCTTTCGATAAATAAAGGCAATTTTATTTGAATTAGGTTATTAACTATATTATGAATAGCATTATCTGCACCTACAGCATTATAGGATAATTTTTCCTTTAGATTCAAATTTGAAAGTAAAGCTTCTCTTATATCATTTTCGATTACAGCTCTATTTAAGCTCATGTATTGATGTAAATCAATAACTAAGTCTTTAAAATATTTGAAAAACATACTACTTAGAATAAACTTAGTTCTTCTATCAAATAATTTATCTAACTTCTTATTACCAATAAACTCTTTGCTTAATCCTTGATAAGTTATATCTGATAAAATTGATAAATTATCATCTGTGAATAAGTGAGAATACAAACTGCTGAATATTTTATAATATAAATCATCTAATGTATCTGATGAGAAGGTATCAATTAAATTTTTATCTAAAAAATTCTTATATGAATTCTCATGCTTAATTAGGTATCTTCTCAAGTATTCTGTTTCCTTTAAAAAGTCGCTAATCCTATAAAAGCTATCATTTAAAACTATATCTGTTCTATCTAATATTTTGTCTAAAATCTTTTCTGGAATGAAAGTTGAAATAGTTAAATTATCAAATATATTGTTATTAAAATATTCAAGACTACTACTTAATAATTTATCTTTATTAGATGCCACTAATGACATAATACTATCAATCAAGTTTCTGTTAATAAGCATTTTTATTGGTATATCAGAAATGCTTTCAGAAATATACTCTGCTAAAGACTCAGTTTTATTAGTAAGAGCAGCTAGGGTGGCACTTGATAATTTATCTGATAAATAAACTTTATTATTATCAAAGAAATTATATATTTGCTTGTAGTCATCAACAGATATTGAATTGGCTATATTACGCTTTAGCTGTATACTTTTACTTTGTATTAAATCTTCTATTGTGTTTTCATCAATTAAATTACTTTCTACAATATTAGCCATGTAGTCAGCGAAAATAGACTGTTTTTTTAATATTGATTTTTTCTTATAGTTTGTAAGTATAGGTATTTTAGCTAGTATGCTACTTTCACTGTAGCATTTGGAAAAAGGATTCATGGCGATAAAGTTAGTTGATAAACCTATAATAGAACCTAGGACCATGCCTTTCCATGAAAAAACATTATTGATAATTGAGCAACTCAATAATTTATCAGATATTATTGATAGAGGTAAAGCAATAGAAGCACCAATAATTCCACCGCTTAGATTTATTTTATTAATATTTATAGAATTAGTATTTTTAATGTGCCATGCAAATTCAAGTTCATTTTGCTTATCAAAATGTGTCTCAACAATTTCACTTATATAACCCTCACTAACAAATGCAATGCTTTCCCCGACGACACTTTTCATAAAATCAGATAATGAGCTATGAATGTTAGGTATTGAACTTAGCTTTGTAAGCAATTTACTTATTCTTATATCTCCTATATCATCAACTATTTTTAAGAAATTTTGTTGAAGTAACTCGTTTATCTTCTCAGCTACAATGATATCTGAGCTTTGATTGAACTCATTCATTTTATCAAAAACACTTGAAATATTGCTGTTATTGACAAATTGATTGATTTTTGAATTGATTGCATCAATTATTTGATTTTCATTTTCAGCTATATTCTTTAATATCAGTTTTTTAATTCTATTAGATTTATCTACAAGGTAATCTTGATCTAAGAGATCGCCTATAGTTTCATTAAAACTTGTAAAAATGTACTCAGTTACTTTACTAGCAATATCAGTTAGTAACTCGGTTGAATAATAAGTGTTTTGCTTGATATAATCAATAAAAATGTATTTAAGTTTATCATTAAAAAGCTTTGTTAGATCAATATTAATAAAATAATTAAGTGGTAAGGCTATAGCATCATTAAAAAATGTTTCTATTGTACTGTTATCAATATTTTTTACATATTTTATAATAGAGTTAATAAAAATCCCGGAGTTGAAAATCTGCTTTTCTTCAAAGGAATTAATTATGCTTTTAGCGTTTACACCCATTAAATAATTTGATGTTTCAGTTATTATGTAGCTAGATATTTTATTCAAATTTTCATTGTTGTTTTCAGATTCTAACAAAATGCTAATAATTTTTCCATCTTCGTTTTTTTTGTTGTTAAAATAATTTTTAAAGGTTGAAAATATTTTATTTTTCAACTCTGTATGTCCAGTTATTACATCTGCTATAGACTCTTTTATAGAGCTTTCTAAATCACTATTATTGCTTTCTATCCATTTTAGAATAGAGTATGTAATGCTATTTAATCTGTTATTAGTTCGTTCCTGAATTGACTCTTCATAGTCTGTCTTAAACAAGTTATAAAGATTTAGATTACTGTTTATAATATAATCCTTTAAATCATAATACATATCAGCTAATAGCTTTTCGCCTTTTTCGGAGTTTATAAACTCAATAATATTTTCTCGAAAAGTGCCTGCCATTTCTTGAGTATTTATATTTATGAATGTTTTTAATGGTTTTTTAGATATTTCATCTTGAACCTGCATTAATATTGATTCTAGTTTATTTTGCTTAAGTATCTCATTGATAGAAGAATCTATTCTTTCACTTAAATTAGCTCTTATAATTTCTTCGAAATTAATAGCTTTTTTCGATATGTTGCTCTTAATTAGTTCGGATATATCCTTTGATATAATATCGCTTAATTTGATATTATTAAAGTTCTCAGAGCTTGTTAGTATTATGTTTTCAATTATATCAGTATTTTTAATAGTTAATACAAGATTTTGAAGCATAACTTTTGACAAATGCTCAGCTTGATTTTTAGTTATCAGCTCTGATAATTTTATACTTGAACCGAGATTATTCAAAATATCGCTAATGTTTGTATTGACTAAATTTATCACTATGTCTCTTATTCCATAGCAGGCATCATGAAAAACTGGTATATCTTTAAGTCTAAGACTTCTCGTTTCGCGACATACAAATTTATCAATGAAGTCCTTAGAAAAGCTTGAAAATTCCTCATTAAAATTATGCTCTTTAAATCTATCAGATATTTTTTCTGAGTTAATAATATCCTTTTCCATCATATTGCTAACATTTTGCACAAATTGCTTTTTTGAAGCTTTTACTTTACCACCAACTTGCAAATTCTTAACAAAAGGATATTCTTTAAAAAGCATGTTCATCACATATTTATTTGTTACATATCCACTAGCTCCAAAGAGAAGTGTATCAATAATAATATCAAGTAGCATATGAAACCTCAGATTCTTTCAGATATATAATAATTATAGCATTAGATGACGCAAAAATAAATAGTAATTTATATCTTGTTAACATTTTAGTAATTATAGAATACATTAATATTGGGTGTTATATTACATAATTACAATATTTTATAAAGCTGTAGTATTTGAATCACTTAAATATAGTTTATTTATGCTTATAAAATTGATGTAATTAGAGCTTAATTGTAATGATTAGCTCAAAATAAAAACTTGAAAGGAATGAGCTTCATATGATATTAAACAAAACCATAAATGAAACATATCGTCCTTTAGTACCTTATATGCCTGCTAATCCAAAAGTTGGCTATGGATATGTACCATATCAAATAACACCTGATTATATGGATTTAGAGGAAGCCTTTAATGCTGGTACTCTTTTTCCAGATCTAGTAGCACCATATTCACATAATACAAGAAGAGAGGTGCAATAAGATGAACACACTATGTAATAATGATATTTATATGAGAGATAATAATATGAATTTACAGCAAAGAAATTCTATGCTACTAGAAGTTATGAAATATCAATTTGCAACACTAGATTTAGCTCTTTTTTTAAACACTCATCCTAATGATCCTATAGCACTCATTAGGCATAATGAATACAGCACAAAGCTAATGCAATTGAAGGATGAATTTGGTAAAAAATTTGGACCATTGGACTCATATACACCAGATATCTCAAATACTTGGAGATATATTGACAGTCCTTGGCCATGGGAATAGAGGGGGAGGTAAATATTTATGTTTATGTATGAAAAAAAATTACAGTATCCAGTTAGAGTGACTAACCGTGATGTTAGAATGGCAAGAAACATACTGAATCAATACGGAGGTCCGGACGGAGAAATGAGTGCCAGAGTGAACTATGTAAAAGTACGGAATTAAATTAAGTTGAAATTTAAACAAAAATAACAATATAAAAATTGATAAATAGAAAGCCAGAATATAAAATTTCTGACTTTTTAATTTATTAATATTTCCAAAATATCTCTACTTTTTCCTTAGAAACTAAAATCGTATCAATTAAAGCTTTAGCAATTTTTTTCTTGTCTTCTATTTCTAGTTCATCCCAGTGAGCTATAACTTTTTTAACCTCAACTATCATATCAGCATCTGGTCCTTCGCCATTAATTAGATTATCAGCCAGTTCCTTATTTAATACTTTAAGTTCTTCATCAAGCTTATTGATTCTTTTGTTTATATGATTTATAGTAGCGCCTGAAGAGCTTGCTAAACCATCTAATAGATTATTTATTTCTGTTTCTTTAGATGAAATTAAAATCTTAATCTCATTTATTTTTTTATCATCCTGCTGCTCATTTCTTTTTAATACATTATCCATATTTTCAATAAACTTAAATAATTGTTCTTTAACAATATTCTCAACATTTTTAAGTCTTACAGATCCAGCAGGGCATGTGCCACTATTTGTTTTATCATAGCAACGTAGATACATTACATATGTTCCGTCTTCCTGTAGTCTGCTTCCACGATTAGGAGTCATAGAATAACCACATTTCATACATTTTGTTAATCCAGATAACCAAGTGTACATACTTTTTCCCTTTCGTTTAAATGATTTATTTTGACTTAATTTGTATTGTACTTTAAGCCATGTTTTACTATCAATTACTCCAGCATGAGGTGCAATTACTATATTATAATCTCCAATATTACCCCATTTAGAAGGGCTCTTATCAGACTTGCCATAAGCAAAGACACCATTTTCGCCAATATAATCTTCAATGTCATTTATCATATTGCATCCTAAATTTTTAAAATAGTTATACACATCAATATCAGCTTTAACATAAGCTGGATTCCTAAACAATTGACTAATTTTACTAGAATGCCAGTTCTTACTTTTAGAAGTCTTTACACCTAAAGAATTAAGTGTATCAGCAATAGTATTTAAAGAAATATCTTCATTAGCATATCTTTTTAACTGTTCTATATAATACTGCATATTTTGATTAGGAACTAAAATCCTAGATTTAACTCCGTTAATTCTTATAGGTTCAGTATCAAATGCATAAGGTGCAGAGCCACCCATATATACACCAAGCTTAGCTCTATTATAATAATTATCAGTAATACGTAGTTGTATAGTCTCCCTCTCTAATTGCGCAAACACCATTATAATATAAAGCATAGCCTTGCCAATAGGAGTGCTAGTATCAAATTTTTCTGTGCAGCTAACAAATTCAACATCATATTTCTCAAAAATAGTAATTAAATTTGCAAAATCCAAAAGCGATCTACTTATACGATCAAGTCGATATACTATTACTTTTTTAATATATCCTTTTTCCATATCAGATAAGAGTTTCTTAAAGCCAGGGCGATCTATATTCTTTCCAGAATAGCCTTTGTCTACATATTCCTTTATTGCATTTTGATTAGCAGATTCTTTTCTGCCAATTTCTAATTGACTATCTATACTAATACTGTCTTTTTTATCTACAGACTGACGAGCATAAATAGCATCATATTTAATTATCATAATATCACCTACATAATATTTTATTAGCCACAACCTTGACATAATACACATATTTGTAGTAAAATGATTATGAAAGGTTTTGACTTTGACTGGTTGAAATTTTTCGCTTTGATAGTCAATGCGCCAACGTTGGCTATCTTTTTTATTCGTAATTATACTTCACTACAGATAGTGGGTTGAAGTATATACAGTGTTCATTAAGCTCTACATATAATCCATATTTATTACTATAATGCTGCAGAGCTTCTTTTAAAAAATCTTCTGTTATATCCAAACATTCCGCTAACTCATATAAATTTTTAACACCTGTAAATGAAGCTTCAATTAGTTTTTTTAGTGAGACAAGCTTTTCATATCCCCAACGCCTGCCTTTAAGTTCTAATTTTCTATTTATAATATCCTTTTGGTCTAATATGTTTAATGTGTTTGTGTGGTAGTGTCCAATCTCTTCTGCCAAAACACATTTTTTATGTACATCCGTTAAATTCTTATTAATTCCTATAATGTTACCTACACATAGTCCGTTTATTCCCTTTTTATAATTTATTTCTAAAACTTCAATGTTGTCATCATCAGCTTCATTCAATAAATCTTCATATGTCATATAATCCCTCAATTATTTTTCCTTGTGTTTTTTAGATGCTTTTAATGTTTGTAATACAGCTTCGTTAAGCTCGTCTTGAGTTATTTCTTTATCAGCGTTTGCTGCAGCGTACAAGTAATCAGATCTGTTCTCTGCTGCTTGTTGTGCGTACTCATACGGTTCCTCATTGAAATTATCTTCTTGTTTAGGAAATTCTATTAATTTGGATTGTTTTTTCAATTCCAACCCTAATGTTAATCTTACAATGTTTTGCTTTTCGAACTCGGCTTTCTCATATGCTTGGGCTACTTCGGTTGCTTCTTGGGAGAAGTCAAATTTCGAGTAATTTCCGAGTTGTAACAAAGGTTTTTCTGTGAGTTCATTTTTATCAAATGTTTTAACATCTAAATTCAAAACCGCACACATTTTTATGACTTTATCAACCGCCATACCGCCTATGCCGTTATCAATAGCGCTAACTATTGTGCTGTTTGGAATATCGACTACTTTTGCAAACTCTCTAATACTTTTATAATTTTCTAAAATTGCTTTCTTTAACTTGCTTGATTTATCCAACTTTTCACATCCTTGTTATAGATTTATATTTCATAATATATCACACTTAAAAATAAAAATCAATAAATATTATCGAAATATCGAAAATATTTATTAAAAACTATTGACAATGTTTTAAATATCGTTTATTATATGATTGTGAACGAAATTTAGAACAAAAGGAGATGAAAAGATATGTACTATAACTTAGAAGCTGAAATTGTTAGGAAGAACATTTCAAAAGAAGTTATTGCTAAGAAAATAAACAAAACTTACAATACTTTATCTCAAAAATTAAATGGGAAATATCCTTTTACTTACGATGAAGCATTAATCATACAGGAGAATTATTTTCCAAATATAGAGCTAAAAGAATTGTTTAAGCGAGATGTTTCAAGAGCACCAGATAAACATTATATAAGTTAAAAGCTCCTTAAATCATAAAAAGGAGCTTAATGTAAGATTATTTCACCCAAGTTTTAGGGCCGTAAGCATTTTCTAGTTTAATATTGAGTTCTTCAATTTCATTAATATTTGCTTGAGTCATTCTATGAAAATAATCTTCTAGTGTTACATAGAACTGAATTGCATTGCTGTGCTTTGCCTTATCAGTTTTTAAGGATTTAATTTTGTCAATTGTTTCTTGATAGAACCTTTTAATAAACAAGCTAGTAGCTTTCTCCTTTTCAGCTAAAAATGTTGCTAATTGTTTACTAGGTTTTGTACCACTGAAGTTCATCAAATGTTTCATAAGAGATAATTTCTCAGTACAGTCAAGAAGCAAATCGTATCGGTCAAAAAATACATCAGGTTTCTTGGTAGTATTTACAAGCTTAACAGAATCCTGTGCTATTTTTATAAGTCCTGGTGCCATAAATTCAGCTTCTGCTCGATTTTTAGGCAATCGAGTATCAGATGCACCAGAACGAGGAGTAAAAGTTTTTGGCTTTAAAAAATCAAATAGTCCCATAGGTAATACCTCTCTTTCTTAGACAAATTATACCAAATTATACGAAAGAGGGCAAGAAAATATAAATTAGAAAGGATGATAAAAATGGAAAAAGATGTTTTAGTAATTAAACAAGAAGCCCCGCCTGCGACTGGGTGGAAGCCTATAACAATTTCAATAGAGGCTTACAATGCAATAAAAGAAATAGCAGAAGAAACAGGATCATCTATTAGTAAAATTGCTTGTATGATTTTAGACTTCGGACTTGAAAGAGTAACAGTTGAAAAATAAAGCGAAAAGTACCACCAACAAAATATACCAATTAGAAAGGAGTGAGAGGGTCTGGACGAAAAAAGAATAGAGCTGCTTGAAAAGCAATTTGAATTATTAGCTGAAAAGTCTAAACAATGCGAGGATAGTTGCTTAGCAGATATTACCCTCGCAATGCTAGAAATCTGTAGATATTTAGATCCTATTTAGACTTTTTACTTGTTTTAGTTTGTGCAAGTGCACTGCCAGCAACACTTTTAGATTTATCGCTGTAACGATTATCTTTAAGTATGCTAGAAGCTTTAGAAGCAACGGGCTTACTCGTTTGTTTACTATTAGCCATCGATTTTATCTCCTTTCTGGTTATTTCCGAACTACAATTCGGTTAAGGGGATTGTATCACAAATGTAAAAATATGTAAAACCATAAATTAAATCCGACTTTATTGACGGATTTGAAAAAGAAAGACGGTCAAATTATGAGAAAACAGAAAACAATTTTGTGCTACCTGGACGGTAAAAAGCATTGTGATGTTGTGCAGTGGGCACTAGCTGTAAATGTAGATATAAACACAGCAAAGAAAATGTTGACTGAACAATATCCAGATATGAAAGTAACATTTAAAGTTCAATAAAAATTAAAGCCGCAACCATGGCATATAAAATCAACATATTAGACAACCAGGATATCATAAAATTTAAAGAGAATAAAGCAAAGTAGGAGGGAGCATGAAACTAGAATTTATAAAAGAAGTAGTAAATAACCAAGTAACAAACACAAGACCTATTCTTGATGAAAAACAAGCTGAAGAGATGAATCAGGATTGCTTACTAATAGTAAAAGACATAATAGAAAAATACAACTTAGATTAAAGAGCCTGGGCTCTTAAATGTAAAAATTATGTACAAGCAGAAAGGAGCTTAATAATGCACGGAGAATGGAAAGTAATATCAAATATCATTGCTGACAAAAAGTTCTATAGGGTATCTAGACAAATTGATACTAGCAAAATTTTACATAGTGGTAATATACAATTTGTTACAGATTATTTAGAGGACAAAGAACTAGCTAAGAAAATAGCAGATACATTAAATGAAAATGAAGCCTGTATAAATGCACACATTAATGTTTTCAGCGATTGGAGATTTGGTCCTATCCAAAAAGCATGGATAGATGAAGATAATCACTTATGCATAGAATACTCTACAGGTGATTGGTGGCACTATAAATCTGATCCAATGGAATGGTGGTAAATCATGATAACACAACAGCACTTAGAACTAACTAGGGCAATAGGATTCTTAGTCCTGGGATGCGTGGCGATAATTTGTACTACTGCAGTTATAATCGCTAATAAAAAATATAAATAGAAAGAGGGATACCAATAATGAAAGTAATTAAAGTAACAAAAAACAATGAATTAAGCGTTGTATTAGTACCAGAGCCAACCTATAAAGGATTAGCTGAGCTTGTAAAAGGAGACTTATTTGAAGTAGTTAGACCACGTGGATTAAAGGATATACCTATACCTTATAAAAACATAGTAATGATTGTTGATGAAGAAGGTAGATGTAGAGGAAAGGCTTATAACAAGCTTGGTAGTGAACTGTATAATGGCGGAATAACAAGTATTAACTTTGAACCAATAGCCGGAGACATACTTATTCTGGCTGAGGGATTTGTTGATGGTGAGCCGGACATAGTAGGACTTGATGATGTACAGATAGCTGTTATAAGTGCAGCTCTGTTAAATAAATTTGATTATTTGGAGGTTGAAAATGAAACTGAGTAATGAACAAGAACTAAGATTAAGAGAAATGTGTTTTGAAAGAAAATCTAATAAGGAAATTGCCACTGAACTAGGAATTGAACTGACAGATGTTCATGCTGCTAGAAGTAGATTAGGATTAACTGTTCCAAAAGTTGAAGCAATGCTTGCCAAAGGTGTGGACGAGCCTATTGATTATCAGTTAGCAACAGCGAGAACTGAAACAGAAATACAAAGAGAAATTGAGAAAGTTCTAAAAGCAAAAAATAAAGCGTACAGGAAAGTTAAGCGTTGTGATGAAAGAATTGACGAACTACTTTTAGAATTAGAAAGGATTTGATATGAGGTGATGTCATGAAAAATACACTTGGAGATTTAAATAACCATCTGTTTGTACAGTTAGAGCGATTATCAGATGAAGAAATAAAGGGTGAAGAGCTTAAAGAAGAAATGGAGAGAGCTAAATCTGTTGTAGCAGTATCAAGAACTATTATTGAAAACGCATCATTAGTCCTTGACGCAAAAAAATTAGTTGATAATAGGTTAGATGCAGATTTGAAAGTTCCTAAAATTCTGTTAGCAGAGGAATAACAAATGAATAAAAAGTATACTGATGAACATATTGAGTTTTTAAGAAATAACATTGTAGGTACAAGCTTTAAAGACTTGACAAATATGTTTAATATGCAATTTGACATGAATCTTTCAAAATCAGCGATTGTATCATTGACCAACAGACATGCATTGCACAATAAAATAGATGCCAAGTTTAACACAGGTTGGGAGCCCACTCAATTTAAAAAAGGACACAATACCTGGAACAAAGGCAAAAAAGGTCTCACAAAAGCAAATAAGACATCTTTTAAAAAAGGCGATAAACCTCACAATTGGGTTCCATTAGGTACTGAAAGAGAAAAAGGCGGCTACATACATGTAAAGATTCAAGAAGGTAAATTTCAGCACAATTGGAGGAGTAAGCATGTATTAATTTGGGAAGCACATAACGGACCAATACCAAGAGGACATGTCGTTATATTTGGAGATGGTAACAAGCAAAACTTTGATATTAACAATTTAATTCTTGTATCGAGAAATCAACTAAAATGTCTTAATCAACAAAAGCTTATACAGAAAGATGCAGATCTAACAAGAGCTGCAATTACAATTGTAGATTTGCAAAATAAAATAATAGATAAAGGAAAGAAGGGAGAAAGAGAAAAGCAATGAGAATAAAAGAATTAATACATCAAAACAGAAGAGATTTCAAAGCTATATTTGAATGTGAGTTCTGCGGAAACACAGAAGAAAAAAGGGGTTATGATGATATGAATTTTCATAACAATGTAATTCCAAATATGGAATGTTCTAAGTGTAAAAAGAAAAGTGGTACCGTAACAAGTCAAGCCACTAACCCGGATTGGATGCAGTATTAATCAATAAAATCAAATTTATGTGAGGTAAATAATATGGGTACAATAAAAATTATTAATAATTCTGTTCTAGCGGATTATGCAGCCATCATGCGTATCGGTCGCTTTTTAGCAGGAGATGAGTATTACGCGTTACATGATGATTATGGTAAGGTTATTGTAAGTATAAAAAAGCTTGAATCTAACACGTATGTAGTTACAGATAAATAATATTAAAATTAAGAGGTGACTTATGAAAAGAATAATAGCTCCATTTAAATGCAAAGGTAAAGATTTTGCTGAAATTCTAGCAGAAAAGATTAAAGAACTGGAGAGTAAAAAGGAAAATGGAAAGAAGATGTAAAAAATGTGGGTACACTTGGGATGCTAGTAGTAAAACCTCTGTAAAAAATTATACGTGTCCAAGCTGTGATTACACAAAGCCAATGCAAATTGAAATCAGATATCCAACTCCATCGAGGAAGTTTAGGCACAATAAAAAAGCCGCTCAGCTTGCAGGCTTAAGAGCGACTTAACAACATCAACTAAATATTAGCATATAAAAAATAAAAATACAAGAAAATTATAAAGGAGATCAAAAATGATGAACATAACAATTAATATTCAAGCACCAGAATTGGCGCACGCTTTAGAAACTTTAGCAATAGCAATTGGGTGTACAGTTGACAAAATAGGATTAGGTGAAGCGATAAAAGATGCAGTAGATCAAGGGCCACCTAAGACAACTAATAAGGCTGATAAAGCAATAGAAGAATCAAAAGCAAATGAAGAAGTAAAAGAAACACAAGAACCTGAGGCAGAATCAGAACCAAACAATGAAGTTACAATTACAATTGAACGAGTAAGAGAAGCTTTCATGGCAAAGAACTCAAAAGCTAATACCGCTAAGCTAAAAGCAATTCTTAAGAAATATAACGTATCTAAGGTTACTGATTTAACCGAGGAAAGTTTTGCAGATGTATTAAAAGAGTTGGAGGCTATATAATGGCAAAACATGCATTATTAGGTGCTTCATCAGCGTCTAGGTGGCTTAATTGTACACCTAGCGCAAGGCTCACAGAAAAGATAGAAGACAAGTCTAGTGAGTACGCAGCAGAGGGAACGCTGGCTCACAGTATAGGCGAGCTTCTACTCAGAAAAGAGCTTAAATTAATTAAAAAGAAAGATTTTGATAATGAGCTGAAAACTTTTAAAGAAAATGAGCTCTATTATGAAGGCATGATTGATGAAGTAAGTGACTATGTTGATTATGCAATGGAACAGTACAACGCAGCTCTAGCTAAAACTAAAGATGCAAAAATATTTCTTGAAGAAAAGCTTGATTATAGTAATTATGTTCCAGAAGGTTTTGGTACTGGTGACTGTATAATAATAGCTGATGGTGAAATGGAGATTATAGATCTAAAGTTTGGTAAGGGTGTAGAGGTTAGTCCTGTGGACAACCCACAATTAAAGCTTTATGGACTTGGCGCTTATGACAAATATGGCTTTATATACGGAATCGAAAAGATAAAAATGACCATAGCTCAAGTAAGGCTTAATAATATTTCATCCTCAGATATTAGCTCTGAAATGCTTGAAGAGTGGGTTGAAAATGAATTAAGACCTAAAGCAAAACTTGCATATGCTGGCAAGGGTGAAACTGTTCCTGGTGAATGGTGTGGCTTCTGCAAAGTAAAGGCAACATGTAAGGCTAGAGCTGAAATTAATACAGAATTTTATCAAGAACATAACAAAGATAGTAAACTTCTAGATACTGTTGAAATAGCTGAAATATTAGCTGTAGCAGATGAGATTAAGAAGTGGGCGGATGATGTACAAGCCTATGCGCTTGAAACTGCTCTCGAGGGAACTAAGTACCCAGGATGGAAGTTAGTTGAAGGTAGAAGTAATAGAAAGATTACTGATGAGGATGCATTAGCTACTAAATTAATTGATGAAGGTTATCAAGAAGATAAGATTTACAAGCCTAAGGCACTAGAGGGAATAACCAATCTTGAAAAGATTGTAGGTAAAAAGAACTTCGCTGATATATCAGCTGGGCTTATAGGCAAGCCACCTGGAAAACCTGTTCTTGTAACTATAGATGATAAAAGAGCTGAACTTGATAGTGTTGAAACTGAATTTGACTTTGTGTAGGATGAGCTATGGGAGACGAAAAATTAATACACTCGCATTCTGAACAACTATCAGTAGCAGCTATTAGGAATCTAAAAATAATGGCTAAGGACTTAGACTTAATGCTTAATCAGACAGAGTATTTAAAAATAGTATCAGTTTACAATGAATGTATAGATAGATTATTAAAAGAAAATGGAGAGGAGTAATAAAGATGAAATTTGAGAAATTTGTTAAAAGCTTAGGTGTTAATGGTGTGATCCATGAGAGAAAAAATGGTGAAAGATGGATAAGCGGACTGTGGGAAACAATGAAGATTCCTGAAAATGTAAAAGGGGTAATGGCTAAAGCTATTGATGAAATGCCTGTTACTATTGAGGAATATATCAATTATGAACATGCAGCCATTCCATGTAACTTATATAGAGCATTGATGCCAGATGGCGATTCAGGAATAAAGGATTGCATTAGAATATTCAAATCTGAAGGTGAACGCTTTGAATGTGGTATCAGGAACAATGATTTTGCTTTAATTGAAAAATCTGATGTTGTAGAAATGTATATTGGTACAAACAATGATACTTTTGAGGAAGAACCAAAGGCTATACTAATAAAAAGATTTACCACAGATATAAAAGAACCAGAGCTAGTTGGCTTAATTTTACCGTATAAATGGGATTAAGCTATGACAGTACTATATGCGTTTGAAGGAGTAGTTTATCAAATTAAAAGGGATCCTACTAAAAGAAATAATTTCTACTGTGTAATGCAGGATCCATTTGTAACTCATCATAGCACTGCAGTATTACATGCAGGAAGCGTGAATGCGCTAAAGAATAAAATTAATAGACAATATAAAATATTTGAAAAAGAAAAGGAAGGTAAATAACATGAAAGCAATATTAAAAAATGAAACTAAAGTAGTAACAGGAAAGGTAAGATTATCTTACGCAAACATATTTGAACCAAAGAGTATTAATGGAAGTGACCCAAAGTATTCAGTATCGCTAATTATTCCAAAGTCAGACAAGCAGCAAATAAAGGTAATTGAAGAAGCTATTGAAAATGCTAAAGAAAGAGATAAAAATAAATTAGTTAATAAAAGTGGTAAGATTCCAGCTAACCTAAAAACACCTTTAAGAGATGGTGATGAAGACCGACCTGAAGATGAAAACTATGCTGATTGCTATTTCTTAAATGCCAATAGTACAAAGGCTCCTGCTGTAGTAGGTTTGGAAATTGATAAATCATCAGGGAAGGCTATTCCTTTAGGCTCTGATGATGTTTATAGCGGTTGCTATGCAAGAGTATCTGTCAACTTCTATGGTTTTAACACAAACGGAAATACTGGTATAGCATGCGGACTTGGGAATATCCAAAAGGTAGATGATGGGGAAAGATTAGGTGGTGGATCTAACGCTGAAGATGATTTTGAATTTGAAGAAGTTGATGCAGAGGATGATTTTCTAAGTTAGGGGTTGATTAAATGCAACACTATTTAGGCATTGATATAGAGACATATAGTGATGAGAATTTAAAAGAGGTCGGCGTATATAAATACGCCGATTCTCCTAACTTCATGATTTTATTATTAGCTTATGCTTTTGACGATGAAGATGTAATAGATGTTGACCTGGCTTCTGGTGAGAAACTCCCCGAAAGAGTAGTTAATGCGTTAAGCAATGACAGCATTATTAAAACAGCTTTTAATGCTCAATTTGAAAGGGTATGTATTAATAAATACTTTGGCCTTAAGTCTAAAAACTGGGAATGTACAATGATAAAATCATGGTCTTTAGGATTTCCTGGTAGCTTGGATAAAGTAGGAGAAATAATAGGACTTCCACAGGATCAACAAAAGCTTTGGACTGGTAAAAATCTTATACGTATATTTTCAGTTCCACATAAAGTAACCGGTTCAGCTGCACAGTTAAGTATTGTTCCACATAGGCATAGAATACTACCAGAAGATAGGCCTGCTGAGTGGAAACAGTTTAAAGAATATTGTCGCGGAGATGTCATTACAGAAAGAGCTATCAGAAAAAAGCTTGAAATGTTTCCGGAAATACCCGCTGAATCTAAACTTTATCAATTAGACCAGGAGATTAATGACAGAGGTGTAATGATAGATTTGCAGATGGCTGAAGCTGCTATCCAAATTGATACTGAACAAACTAATAGATTGACAGCAGAATTTCAAGAAGTAACAGGGCTTCCTAATCCTAATAGTTTAACAGATTTAAAGAAATTTATTAAAGATAGGACTGGAAAAAGTGTTACTTCAATCACTAAAAATAATATGACAGAGCTACAGGAAAAAGCTAAAGAATATCCAGATATACTTAGAGCTTTAGAGATTAGGCAATTACTATCTAAAACATCTATATCAAAGTATAAGAAAATGTTAGAAGTAGTTAATAGTGATGGAAGGGCAAGAGGACTATTGCAGTTCTATGGAGCTGGCCATACTGGTAGATGGGCGGGGCGATTAATACAGGTTCAGAACTTGCCACAGAACCACATATCAGATTTAAACACAGCTAGAAAAATTGTTAAGACAGGTGATTTAGAATTACTTGAAATGATGTATGACAATCCGTCTGATATATTAAGTCAATGTATAAGGCCTGCCATAATACCTGCTCCTGGGTATAAATTTGCAGTAGCTGACTTCTCTGCTATAGAGGCAAGAGTAATAGCTTGGTTTGCTGGGGAGAGCTGGCGGATTGATGTATTTAATAGTCATGGTAAAATATATGAAGCATCAGCTGCTCAAATGTTTAAAGTACCAATTGAAAGTATTAAAAAAGGTGATCCTTTAAGACAGAAAGGAAAAATAGCGGAGCTGGCACTAGGGTATCAAGGTGGCAAAGGCGCATTAATATCAATGGGGGCTCTTAAAATGGGCCTAAATGAGGATGAACTTCCTGAACTTGTTAATCAGTGGCGAGCTTCTAATCCAAAGATAGTTAAGTTTTGGTATGAAACAGAGGCAGCGGTAATTAAAGCCATTGAAGAGAGAACTACAGTAAAGATTAAAAATAATTTAAAAGCTATTTATAAAAGTGGAATGCTATTTTTAGAACTACCAAGCGGAAGAAGACTTGCATTTGTTAAGCCAAAAGTTATAGACCATGATAAGTTCCCTGGAAAAAAGAAAATAGTATTCCAGGATGTTGATTCAAAAACATACCAGTGGAAAGAATGTGATACATATGGCGGAAAACTTGTAGAAAATATAGTACAAGCTACTGCAAGAGATTGTTTAGCATACAGCATGCTATTGCTAGAGAAAGCTGGATATAAAATAATTATGCATGTTCACGATGAAGTAATTATTGAAATAGAAGAAAGCAGAAATGAACTTGAATGTATCACTGATATTATGGGGCAAGAAATACCTTGGGCTAAAGGATTACCTTTGAGAGCTGACGGATACTATTGTTCTTATTATCAAAAAGATTAGGTGGTGAGCTAAGATATTGGAAACTAATAAAGCTATTAAGACAAAATCAGATACAAGTAGAAAGCTATTTATTGCTATAGGTAGCCATAAGTGGGCGAAAAATTGGAAAAATGTTCAGATGTCCTATGAATCACTACTTAATAAGATAAGTGTAACAACTAGAACTAGAGAAACAGTAATTGAATACAAGAAAATGTCCAAAGCTGATAGAGATACTATTAAGGATGTTGGGGGTTTTGTTGGTGGTAGTTTAAAAGGTGGAAGGCGTACAGCAGAGAATTTAGCAAATAGAAGTTTACTAACACTGGACTTAGATAATATAGATATAGCTGTTAGTGACCTCTGGGACAGCATAACTATGCTAAATGATTTTGAGGTTGTTATATATTCAACTCATAGCCATGAACCTAAAAACCCGCGTTTAAGACTTATTATACCTCTTGAAAGAGCAGTGCTCCCGGATGAGTATGAAGCAGTTGCTAGGAAGATAGCCGAAGATATTGGTATAGATATGTTTGACGATACAACATACCAACCTCACAGATTAATGTATTGGCCAAGTACATCTTCAGACGGTGAGTTTATATTTAAAAGACAAGAAGGCCCATGGCTGGATCCAGATGAGGTGCTTAATAAGTATCTAGACTGGAAGGATGTTTCATTCTGGCCAACGAGCTCTAGGCAGTCAGCTAGAATTAATTCTCAGATTAAAAAGCAAGAAGATCCATTAACTAAGAAGGGAATTATAGGCGCTTTCTGTAGAACCTACTCAATAGAAGAAGCTATTGAAAGATTTTTACAAGAGATTTATTCCCCTACTACTGCACCAGGGCGATATACATATGCTGAAGGAAGTACAGTTGGTGGACTTGTAACCTATGAAGATAAGTTCGCATTCTCACATCATGGTACAGACCCAATAAGCGGAATGTTATGTAATACATTTGACTTAGTACGAATTCATAAATTTGGTTCAAGAGATGAAGATGCTAAGCCTGATACACCAGCAAACAGGATGCCTAGTTTTATAGCTATGAGTGAGTTTGCTGCTGAAGATGAAACTGTAAAATTAACAATAGGAGCTGAAAGCTTATCTGAAGCTATGGAAGACTTTGGCGATTTGGAAGAAGACCAAAAGGAATGGCTTAAAAAGCTTGATTATGATAACAAAGGACACTTAAGAAGTACAATAGATAATGCAGTAATCATATTAGAGAATGACCCTAGAATTAAAGACAAGCTTATTTATAATGAATTCTCAAATAGAGCTATTATAACCGGTAAACTTCCATGGACAGAAAAGGATTTTAAGCGTGACTGGTGTGATGATGATGATGCAGGAGTAAGACACTTCCTTGAAAGTAGTTATAACTTAGTAGGTGCTGGAAAAATATCTGATGCAGTCTCAATAGTATTCCAAAATAATAAAATTCATCCAGTAAGGGAGTACCTTAATAGCTTAACCTGGGACGGTAAAGTAAGAGTTGAAACACTTCTCACTGATTACTTGGGTGCTGAAAACAATTTATATACAAGAGCTGTAATCAAGACACATTTAGTAGCAGCAGTAGCCCGTATAATGCGCCCTGGGTGCAAGTATGATACCATGCTCACTCTTACAGGTCCACAAGGTATAGGTAAGAGTACATTTATTAGATTCTTAGGCAAAGACTGGTTTAATGATAGCTTAGATACGGTTAAAGGTAAAGAAGCTTATGAACAGTTGCAAGGTAGTTGGTTGATAGAAATGGGTGAGTTAACAGCTACTAAAAAAGCTGATATAGAAGCAACTAAGTTATTTTTAAGTAAGACTGAGGACATATATCGTGTTGCATATGGTAGAAGAACCTCACGCTTTCCACGTCAATGTGTTTTCTGGGGTACTTCAAATGATACACACTTTTTAAGAGATAAAACCGGAGATAGGCGTTACTGGCCTGTTGACTGTGGTGCTTTGTTACCAATAAAAGATGTATTTAAGGATCTTAAGGATGATGTTGATCAGATATGGGCTGAAGCTGTTTGTTACTATAAGGATGGCCACAAATTATATCTTACAGGTGATGAAGCGGATGAAGCTATAAAGCAACAAAAGGCACATGCAGAGGATAGCCCGAAGACAGGTTTGATAGAGGAGTACCTTAATAAAGAATATCCATCAAACTGGGAAGACATGGACCTGTTTGACCGCAGAAATTGGCTTGACGGTAACGATGATAACTTTGGAGTTACAGCAAGTGATGTTACATTTAAGAAACAGAAGACTTGTGTAATGGAAATATGGTGCGAACTGTTTAAAGGGGATCCAAAAGGATTGACACCTATTTTAAGTAGAGAGATTAATGATATTTTACGTGGATTAGAAGAGTGGGAACCTGCAAATAGTGTACTTAGATTTGGAAAATTATACGGAACTCAGAGGGCATATATACGTAAACAGAGTTGAGAAAATTCTGTTTACACTAGAAATTCTGTTTACATCTAAACGTAAACAATGTAAACAAACGTAAACAGAAAATTTTGACTTTGTTTACACCTTAAATCAAGTTAATTCAATATCTAAGGTGCTAACGTAAACAATGTAAACAGAATATATATAAAAGAGGTAAAAACATATATTAGGCATGTATACATATATATACACGTACCTAATACATAGGTTTTAGCCTATATGAGAAAATTCTGTTTACATTGTTTACACATAATAAAAATGAATTTGTGTTTTATTCGAATGAAAGGATATTTATACAGATATGTTAGAGAGTAAAATTGAGAAGGAATTAAGGTTACAAGTTAAGGCTGCAGGAGGTAAAGCTTATAAGTTTTCTTCACCTGGTAACAATGGTGTACCAGACAGAATTGTTTTATATAAAGGCCAAAGTTATTTTATAGAACTAAAGAAACCTGGTGAAGATTTAACACCAAGGCAAAAAGTAGTAAAAAAGCATTTTAATAAGTTAGGTTTTAATGTCTATAAAATTGATAGCGTAGAGCTTGTAACCAAATTTGTGAATGAGGTGCTTAAGAATGAAATTTGTACCACATAATTATCAAAAAACTGCCATCAAATTTGCATTAGATCATCCGGCCTCAGGCCTCTTCCTTGACATGGGTATGGGCAAGACAATATCATCCCTAACAGTAATTGAAGAATTAAAAAACAATTATTTGGAAGAAGTTAAAGCCTTAGTTATAGCACCAAAGAGAGTAGCTGAAGACACATGGCCTACTGAACATATTAAGTGGGATCATCTTAGGGATCTTAATATAGTTAAGATAATGGGAACTCCAGCAGAACGCGAAAGAGCCTTAAAGCAAGAAGGAGATATTTATATAATAACTAGAGACAACCTTGCCTGGCTTGTAGATTTATTAGGAACCTCATGGGACTTTAACATAGTAATTGTGGATGAGCTATCAGGCTTTAAATCTAATAAAAGTGTAAGATTTAAAAAATTAAGGAAGGTAAGACCTAGAATACAAAGACTGATAGGGCTTACTGGAACACCAGCGCCAAATGGATATGAGGACCTCTGGGCACAGGTTTATTTATTAGACAGAGGTGAAAGACTAGGCAAGACAATAACAGAGTTCAGGCGAAACTACTTCATTACACTTTATAGACATGGTTACAATGAATATGAGTTAAGACCAGGTGCAAAAGATGAAATAGATAAAGCAATAAGTGATATTTGCATCAGTATGAAAGCAAGAGACTATTTGAAACTCAAAGAGCCATTATTTATAAATCGAATAGCCAAACTTGATAAAAAAGAATATGAGCTTTATAAGAAGATGGAACGTGATGCCGTCTTAGAGTTAGATGATAAAGATATAACAGCACTTAATGCGGCTGCTGTTTCAAATAAATTATTGCAACTAGCAAATGGAGCGGTTTATACAGAGGAAAGAGAAGTAATTCCGATACATGAACAAAAGCTTGATGTACTAGAAGAATTAATCGAAGAGGCCAATGGCGGACCTTTGTTGGTGTTTTACAACTTTAAACATGACAGAGATAGAATATTGAAAAGATTTAAAGGTGTAAGGATCCTTGATAATGACCAAGACATAAAAGATTGGAATGCTGGAAAGATAAAAATATTTTTAGCTCATCCAGCCTCAGCTGGACATGGATTAAACCTTCAAGCAGGTGGCCACATAGTAATCTGGTTCGGATTAACATGGAGCTTAGAACTATACCAGCAGGCCAATGCAAGGTTGAATAGACAAGGACAGACAGAAGCAGTAAGAATATATCATATAATTGCGGAAAAAACTGTTGACGAAAGAGTGTTGGAAGTACTAAACGGTAAAAACATAAGGCAAGAGGAGCTGCTGAAAAAATTAAAAGCAGAGATTACAAGTATAGGAGGTAAAAAATGAAATGCCCATACTGCAATAACTATTTTACTATAGTGGAAGATAGCAGAGAAATAGAAGAAGGATCAAAAACAAGGCGGAAGAGAAAATGTACAAAATGTGATAAGAAATTTATAACACACGAAGTAAAGGTAGAGGATCAAAAGAAGAGGTGATAAGTTGAAAATAGAGCATGCAAACTTTAAGGCAATAGAAGCTGAACTTTATGGATATCAAGATACTAAAAAAGACTTAGAACTCATGGAAGAAGAGATAATAGAGAGCAGTCCTTTTCAAGAAGTATCTGTACAAGCAGGCATTACAGGAGATTCAACAGCTAATAAAGCGATTAAACTTACGAGTAGTAAGGAATTATTAGAAGTACGTAGGAGAATTAACGCAATAGAAAAGGCATTAGTAGTATTACAACATGATGGGTGCAAGTTAAAGTTATTGCAGATGAAATATTTTGAACGCAAGTATTCTGATTTAGGAATACAGCAAGAGCTTCATATAAGCAGGGAGACCTTCTATAGATGGCGAAGGGATATAATAAAGTTGGTTGGTAGTTATCTTGGATGGCGAGTTTAATATGACTAGACGTGAATACTTACAAAATATTGACACAAATATGACACTTTTTAAGTATTAAATCATGTTATTATAATATCATCGAAGAAGTGGTGAGCTTCGACAAGATGGTTTTATAACCCATTATAGGCCTCCTTTCTATATAATTTGGGCAAAGAACAGTTGAGTGTTTGACTGTTCTTTGTTTTTGTAAAATTATGTAAATTATTGTTGCGTGGAAATGATTTCCTTGATATAATAAAAGAAAAATATTATATAAAAGGGGGAGAAAATAAGTGGTGGATTTAAAAGGAGTTAAAATTAGAAGCAACGAGGAAATATTTAAAAATATACAAAGTCAGATGGGGTACAATTTATCTGACATTAATATGGCAGTAGCACAAGAAGAGTATGAAAAAAGAGAAACATATATTCATGAAATTATAGATTCATTAAAGCAAATACAAAATAATACTGCTAATTTAGCTTCTTTAGTAACTTTGATTAATAAAAGCAATGAAAATCAAGATGAGTTAATTGAAATAATTGTAGAACTTCTTTCTATAGCAAAAGAAAAAGATAAAAAAGAAGTTGACAGTGGATTTAGAAGAATATTAAATAAAATTAGTACATTCAATGGCGATATAGAAACTGTAAAAAGTCTCATGACTTTTGCGACTTCAGTTATGGTAATATTAAGCAATATTACATAGAAAAAAAATTAGAAAATCTAAAATTTAGAACTCCTAGCCGAGTTCTTTTTTATTGGAAAGAAGGTGAGCAGGATTAAAGTAAATTGTTATACAAGATGGAATAAAGACTATTTAATATGTCTATGCAAAGTAGGTAATCCTGCTTGTGATAGATTCAAAAACTGTGAGATATTACAGTTTGAACACAATAAATACAGAAATATAAAAGATTGTATGAAGCATGATAAATTTAAAAGAGTTAATGGTAAAATAAAACAAATATAACAAAACGACAAATGAGGTGGTGGTGTTGAGTGAAGTAAGCAACATTAAAACAAGTGATTTAGCTCTAGAGGATTATCAAAATGGTATGAAATATAAAGATATAGCACATAAATATGGCGTATCACTGAATACAGTTAAGTCATGGAAGACTAGATATAAATGGTCAAAAGAAAGTGTGCACACAAAAGAAAAAGTATGCACACAAAAAAAAGGAGCTCCAAAAGGTAATAAAAATGCAACTGGTCCTCCTGGTAATAAGAATGCAGAAAAACATGGATTCTTTTCAAAGTGGCTTCCAGAAGAAACAGCTGAGATAATGAACTACATAGCAAAATTAGATCCTTTAGATATTCTCTGGGATAATATTCAGCTACAGTATACTGCCATCATCAGAGCACAAAGACTTATGTATGTTAAGGATCAGCAAGATAAGACAACCACTAAGATTGCCGAAGGTGAAAGCTTACAAGGAAGTTCTGAAAAATGGGAAGTACAGCAAGCGTGGGATAAACATGCTACGTTCTTAAATGCTCAATCAAGGGCCATGAAGACATTAGAAGGAATGATTAAGCAATACGATGAATTACTTCATAAGAATTGGGACTTAGCTACTGAAGAACAAAAACAACGTATTAATAAACTTAAAGTTGATATAGCTAAAGCTAGTGAAGATGAACCAGAAGAAGTAAAAAATGACGGATTTATAGATGCTCTACAAGGAAAGGTTGATGATATATGGCAGGAAGAATAAAAGAAGCTATATTTAAGTTTAAAGCCTTTTCAAATAAGCAGCTTAAAGTATTAACCTGGTGGCTGCCAAATAGTCCTGTACATGATAAAAATGGCATTATTGCAGATGGAGCTATAAGATCAGGTAAAACATTAAGCATGTCATTATCATTTGTTATTTGGGCTATGGAGTGTTTTAGCTTAAATAATTTTGCTATGTGTGGTAAAACAATAGGATCCTTTAGAAGAAATGTTTTGTTCTGGTTAAAGCTTATGCTTCGGTCCAGGGGATATAATGTAAAAGATCAACGTGCGGATAACTTGGTAGTAGTTAGTAAAGGGAATGTTACTAACTATTTTTATATTTTTGGCGGTAAGGATGAAAGAAGTCAAGATTTAATACAAGGTATAACTTTAGCAGGTTTGTTTTGTGATGAAGTTGCATTAATGCCTGAATCATTTGTCAACCAGGCAACCGGTCGTTGCTCTGTAGATGGTAGTAAATTCTGGTTTAACTGTAATCCTGGTAATCCGTCACATTGGTTTAAAGTCAACTGGATAGATAAAGCCATTGATAAAGATTTGATATATTTGCACTTTACGATGGATGACAATTTAAGTTTATCAGAAGAGATAAAAGCTCGTTATCGCTCAATGTATGTGGGTGTATTCTTTGAACGTTACATCTTAGGACTATGGAAAGCTGCTGAAGGTGTAATATATAGATTATTTGCAGATAATCCACAAAAATATATTATTTCTTGGAAAACTCCAGAGGAAAAGCAGTTGTTTTGTGGAGATGTAGATTTTATTTCTATTGGTATTGACTTTGGTGGAAATAGATCATTAACAACTTTTGTAGCAACAGCTGTTCATAGGGGGTTTAGAAAAATTACAGCATTGAAAGATGGGCATATAAAAGGAGCAAAAGGTGAGATCGACTCAGACAAAGTAAATCAAGAGTTTATTAAATTCTATCATCTTTTTAAAGAAGAGTTTCCTAATGTGCCGATTAAATATGTATTTGCAGATAATGAAGCACAATACCTTATTAATGGTCTTGTTAAAGCTTGTAAAAAAGCTAATTTACCTATAAAAATAGGTGATAGTGCTAAAAATGAAATAGTACAACGTATTATATGTGCCGTTACATTGTTTAGTATGGATAGATTGCAAATACATGAAAGTTGCACACTATTAATAAACGGACTACAATGTGCTGTCTGGGATGCTAAGGCAGCAGAGAAAGGTAAAGATGTAAGACTAGATAATTTTAGCAGTGATATAGACATCCTGGACGCCTTTGAATATTCATGGGAAAGATTTATGACACAATTAATCCCTACAGAAAGGAGGTAAAATAATTGATTAATAAAATAATAGATTATCTAAAAGAAAAATACGAGTATCAAATACCAGCAAGTTATTATGCTCATGTTTCAGAATGGGAAGATTGGTGGAAAGGTAATTATAAGCCATTTCATTGCTATAAAGAGGTTACTTTTAATGGTAAGATTATTGAACGTAAATTATACAGCCTAAAAATGGCTAAAAAGATTTGCGAAGATTGGGCAAGCCTCTTATTAAATGAAAAAACAGAGATATTATGTGAAAATGATAAAAGTAATAAATTCCTTCAAGGCGATAATCAAGTACAAGGCGTATTTGGTTATAATCAATTTTGGTCTAATGCTAATAGCTTAGTAGAAAAAGCCTTTTATTCAGGAACAGGTGCATTTATAACTAGGCTTGAAAAAATGCTAGTAATAGGCCAGGATATCCAACAATCAAAAGATACTAAAATAAGGCTTGAATATGTCAAAGCTGATCAGATTATACCATTAAGCGTTAGATATGGCGACATTACCGAATGTGCCTTTGCTTCTGAAGTTATTAATAAGGGTAAAAAATATATTTATCTTGAAATACATACATTAGAAAATGGCCATTATAAAATAACCAATAAATACTTAGAAGAAAAAGAGACAGGTTTAATTGAAGCAGAGCTGCCAAATGGTATTGTAGAAAGCTATGTAACAGACAATGATATTCCTCTGTTTAGTATCATTAAGCCTAATATAGTCAACAACATAGATACTAATACACCGCTTGGAATAAGCATATTTGCAAATGCCATCGATAATCTAGAGGGTGTTGATTTAACTTATAATAACTTTAATAGAGATTTTAAGTTAGGCGGTAAGAAAGTATTTATAAATCAGGATTTGACCAAAACAGATGATAATGGAAATACAATTACTCCTGATGACATGGCACAACAGTTATTTTCTATGATAGGTGATAGTAACTTAGTGGATAAGGATACACTTATCCAGGAGCATAATCCAGATCTAAGAGTACAAGCTAATAAAGAAGGCGTACAGGCACAATTAGATTATTTGTCTTTTAAATGCGGGCTTGGTACTAAACACTATCAATTTAATGGCAGTACAGTAGTAACCGCTACGCAATATAGTGGCGATAAGCAAGACCTTGTCCAAAACGCAAGTAAACATTATATATTTATTGAAAAAGCTTTAATCGGTATTGCCAGAGCAATACTATATCTAGGAAATAAAATTATAGATAGTTCAATTGATTATAATACTGAAATAAACATAACATTTGATGACAGTTTTATAATAGATAAAGAGGCAGAGAGACAAAGAGATTTGCAAGAAATTAGAGATGGACTTAAGGCTAAATGGGAGTATCGTAAAAAGTGGTTCGGAGAATCTGAGGAAGATGCTAAGAAAGCTATGTCAGAATTAGAATCTAGAGAGGTAAAATTTTTTGGTGGTGATGAATAATGCTAAAACCTAATCAATTGAATAGTCTTCCGGATAACTTAGTAGAGCTTTATGCACAGGCTGAAATAGAAATAATTGAGGACATGGCAAGACGAATATCAAAATATGATTTTTTTATCCCTGCAGCTGAATGGCAATATAAAAAACTCTTAGAGATGGGTGGTGTTCACAATGAAATAATGAACAAGATATCAAAAATAACAGGTAAATCAAAGCATCAACTTGAAAGAATGATGTATGAAGCAGCTGAAAAGTCCTTACAATTTGATGATAAGATTTATAAAAGCGCGGGGCTATCACCTGCACCAATAACGCAATCTCCGGCTCTGATGAATGTACTTAATACTGGTATAGATAATACAAACGGGCTGTTTAAAAATCTTACTAAAACAACAGCTAAAACAGCAACGAAACAATTTGAACATGCTCTTGATAATGCGTATATGCAGGTTACAACAGGAGCGTTTGATTATAATACTGCTATTAGAAACTCCATTAAAAACTTAACAAACAACGGACTTAATGCTATAAATTATCCAAGTGGTAAAAAGGCTAATTTAGAAGTAGCAGTAAGACGAGCAGTAGTTACAGGAGTAGGGCAGACCACTGGTAAAATACAAGAAGCACGTGCTGATGAGATGGGATGCGACTTGATGGAGATAACCGCTCATGAAGGAGCTCGCCCTGATCACGCATCATGGCAAGGTAAGATAGTATCCAGGAGTGGTAAAAAAGGTTACTTGTCACTACAAGATATAGGATATGGTACAGGTGCAGGATTTAAAGGATGGAATTGTAGACATGATTGGTTCCCGTTCTTTGAGGGCATATCAGAATCAGCATATACTGATGAAGAATTGCGACAGTATAATGTAAGGAATATTGATTATAACGGTGAGAAACTGACTGAGTATGAAGCTTCACAAAAACAACGTCACATCGAAAGAAACATAAGACGTTGGAAGAGAGAATACAAAGCCATGGAAGCAGCAGGACTTCCAACTGATGAAGCAGTTGCTAAAATATCTAAATGGCAGAATATAGAAAAGGACTTTGTTAAACAGACAGGACTAAAAAAACAAGTTGACAGAGGACAGATTTCAGGATTTGGTAAGAATGATGCTGCTAAGGTTGCACAGGTTACTAAAAAAATTAATGAGCTCAATAAAATACCAGGTATTCAAACTTCAAACAATATAAATATTACAGAATTATCAAAGCATTTTGGAGAAAGAGCAGTACAAAGAAATTTATCTGCTGGATCAGTAAAAAATGCATTGACTAATCCTTTGAAAATTGGTAAAATTAGAGAAGATGGAACTCAACAATTTATAGGCGAACAAGCTACAATTGCTGTTAATGTACAAAGTGGTAAAATAACAACAGCATGGCCAACAAGCAGTAAAAAGATTGAAAAATTAAAGAAGGAGTTAGATAAAAATGATAGTAAAATTTAATAATAAAGAAATTGATTTTCTTAAACAAATTCTAAAAGATACTGATTTTTTTAGTTTAACTTCTGAATTTAAAGAAGATCAAGAAATTAATATTGATGATGATGTGGCTAGTGAAATTAGGGATTTGTGCGGTGATGAAGAAGCTTCAGAAGTTATGAAAGCAGAAGAGAAGAATATGATTATCACCAAAAAAGGAAAGATAGCAGCAGATTTAGTTGATAAATTATACCAATAAGAGCACTTGCTAAGTAAAATAGTAGGTGCTTTTTTAATATATTTTTTTGTAGGAGGTACAATGTGGAAAATTTAGATTTAAGTAAGATTATACAAGAGGATTTAGACAATCTCAGAGAGGTATTACATAAAGCAGCTGAGGCTATTGTAGAAGCATTTAATAATTTATGGAATTGGGTAAAAGATAAATTCGAAAAAGTTATAGGAATGCCAGAAACAAGTATTAATGCTAAAAGCAAATTAAGTATTCATATATTAAAACCAAAGCAGCTTCTGTATTGCGATAGAATACCACGTCATTGTAGAAGCAACTGTTAAGGGAGTGATCCATTATCTCGCTTGCAACGTAATTGCTTGTCTTTAAGCACAGACATTAAAAAAGCTTATTTTTTATGTAAATTTAGCTGAGTTACAGGCGTAAGAGTGTAACACACATGAGGCGCAACCTCGTAAAAAAGCGTAGTGAAGAAAGGATAATATGAAAAGAGAAGATATAGAAAAATCTTTGAAAGAGGCTGGAATAGCAGAGGACAAAATAAAATCTGTTGTTGATGGCATAATGGCTGAGAATGGTAAGGACATAGAGGCTGAAAAAGCTAAGACTACCGCGGAAGTCGATAAGCTTAAGAAAGCTAATGAGCAAATAGCAACTTTAAATGATAGCATTAAAAAATTTGATGGTGTCGATGTTGATGGACTTAAAAAATCCGCTAAGGATTGGGAAGATAAGTACAATGCTGACATTAGCAAAATGAAATTAGATAGTGCATTAGAGCTGGCGCTAATCAATAGTGGTGCAAGAAATACCAAGTCTGTTAAAGCTCTATTAAAAACAGAGGAGATAAAGCTTGATGGAGATAAACTATTAGGCTTAGATACTCAAATAGAAGCTTTGAAAAAGGATAATGACTTCTTATTTAAGGCTGCTGACAATAATCAGAACAATCAAAATAACCAAAATAATCAGAATAACTCAGGACTTACTCTTAATAGTGGTGGAACTCACCAATCGTTAAGTAATCCTGATTTAGACAAATTGCCAGATAATGAATACTACGCAAAAGTATTCGATAAAAAATAATAAAAAAGAGAGGTAAATAAAACATGGTAAACACATTTATTTCAGTAAAGGAAATAGCGAGACAGTTACTTCCTAGACTAATAGAAAATTTAGTATTCCCTAACCTTATTCATAAGGATTTTTCAGATCAATTTGTGAATGGTAAAGGCGCGACTATACAGGTTAAAAAGCCTGTTATATTAGAGGCTGTTGAATTTAACGAAGCTAATGGAGTAACAGCCCAGGACATGAAAGAAGAATCAGTAGAAGTTACACTTGATAAATTAGCGACAGTTGATGTTCAATATGGAGCTATCCAAGCAGTAACAAATGTTGATGATTTAAATAGATTGTTTATTGAGCCCGCAGCTGTAGCACTGGCAGAGAAAATAAACTCTGACGGTTTAGCACTTGCGTTTGATATTAAATCAACCGTAGGAACAGCTGGAACAACTCCATCTGGATTAACTTCTTTAGCAGCAGTTAGAAAACAGCTTAATATTCAAAAAGTTCCTGTTGCTGGTAGAGTTGCTGTATGGGATCCAGAAGCAGATGCAGCCTTCACTACTGTTGATGCAATCGTAAATGCAGAGAAATCAGGTTCAACTGCTGCATTAAGAGAGGGCTCGATTGGTAAGATATTTGGATTAGATAATTATATGGCTCAAGGTGTTAAGACTATTACAGGTGGAGCATTAACAGCTGGTGGAACAGGCGCAACAGGTGTAAAAGTTAAGACAGCTATAGCTGAAGGTAGTGAATCTAAGACAGTTGTATTAGTTAGTAACGCATCAGCATCAGCGACATTAACTGGTACTGTTAAGAAGGGTGATATCGCTACAATAGATGGTAAAGATTACTTAGTAACAGAAGATTGCACAGCTGCAAGCAATGAAGTTTCTTTAAAAATAGATACAGCAATTGCAGTAGCAATTAATACAGCCGTTACATTAAAAGGAAACCATACAGCTAATATTGCATTTAACCCAGCTGCTTTTGCATTTGTAACAAGACCTTTAGCAGTTCCTTCTGGAGTTGAGTCTTATGTAACTTCATATAATGGCATTACTCTTAGAGTAGTAAAAGGTTATGATATGCAATATAAGAGAGAAATGCTGTCTATGGACGTATTATACGGCTATAAAACAATGTATCCTGAACTTGCTGTAAGAGTTTTAGGATAGTAGGTGTTAGGGTATGGCAGTAGATTATAATTACTATACTAACACTTATAAAGGTAACTCCATACCCGAAAATGACTTTGACAGATTAATTATAAGAGCAAAGGGCTATCTTAAAAGGTTTAGGGCTGTAGATGAAACAGACAATGACACTATGATGGCCCTTTGCGCTATTGCTGAAGCTTGGCAAGAAAATGAACAGGGTATAGTTACAAGTCAGAGCGTTGGATCATGGAGTAAATCTGTAGAAAAAGAAAAGAAATCAAATGAGCAGCGATTATATGAAGCTGCTAGAATGTATGTCAACATTAGTAATGTAGGATGGTGCTAATATGTTTAATAATAGCGTTACTATATATAATAAATACGCTGAAAACGGTGTTGAAAAATGGAAAAGAACAATTATAAGTGGCGTATTCTTTGATAGTACATACGGCCATAATTTTAATAAGTTTGGCAATGAAAAAGCAAACAAGGCACAAGTTATTATTCCTAAAGTTAATGTATGTATGACAAAATATTTAAGCCCTAAAGAGTTTATTGAATTAGGGGACAAGACAGACAAATGGACATTGCAAGATGATGATACCATTGTAAAAGGTGCAATATCGTACGATATAGTTAAATCGACAAAAGAATTATATCAGAATTACGATAATGTATTTGTTATTACTTCAGTAGACTACAAGGATTTTAGCAATGATATGTCTCATTGGGAAGTGAATGCAAGATGAAAGTAGATTTTAAGTGGGATAAGGACTTCAAGGATAAATGGGACACTAAATTTTCAGAAGCCCAAAAGGTTGTTGATAGTGAGGTAATAAGATTGTCCGACCCTTATGTGCCATTTCAAACAGGTATTTTGAAAAAGAGCGGTATATTAGGAACTAAGATTGGTAGTGGTGAAGTTGTATACAATGCTCCATATGCGAGATATTTGTATTATGGTAAGCTTATGATAGGTACTGCTCCTAAAGTACTTACAGAAGAGCCATTAGAGTATCATGGGGCACCAAGAAGAGGTGCTTATTGGTTTGAGAGAATGAAAGAAGATAAAAAAGAGCAGATTTTGCGTATGACTGCTAAATCCTTAAAAGGAGGTAAAGAATAATGAGTATTTTAAAAGATTTACAGGAGTATTTAAAAGGTTACTCTGCTATGGAAATACAAACAAATATCATAGGAAAGGACCAAGGAAGTTTTGCTATAGCCCCCACAGGTAATAACAAGTCTAACGAAGATATACTTGGGAATAAGATATATGAAAATAACTACGTATTTTACGCTAAAGAGTTAGTTAGCAATGAGATAGACAGACAAGAAAATCAGGATTTTTTAGAAAAATTCCAAAATTGGATTGAAGACCAAGAAGAACTTCCTGAGCTATCAGGTATCAAATATAAAGTTATTGAGATGTCAGTTGCTAATGCTTTACTATTTGATGTGAATGAAGATGGTTTAGGAATATACCAAGTACAAATTAAAATAAAGATTAAGAAAGAGGTGTAATATGAGTAAAATAGCAAGAAAATTATTTGCAACGTTTATAAACACAGCTCCAAGCACCACAGCTGTATATGAAAAACTAGGCGTAGACTTAGAAGAGTTTAACGTTGAAATGGGTGCAAATGTTGTTAAATCAGCTAACATATTGGGTGAAAATTCAATAAGTATTGACAAGTACGAAAAGACATCATCTGTTGAGCCTTATAAAGCCGAAAGTGGATCTGGACTTTATACCTTCTTAAAGGCTATTATAGATGATGAAAAGGTCCTAGATGATCTTAAGACTGATGTTGTACAAGTTGATTTATTTGGTACAGCTACAGGTGGAGCGTACCCAGCAATAAAAGAAGATGTAGTTATCGAGGTTGTGAGTTATGGTGGTAATACTGAAGGTTTCCAAATACCTTTTAATATCCACTATACAGGTATTAGGACTAAAGGTACTTTCAATCCAACTACAAAAGCTTTTACAGAAACCGTGGCATAATAGGAGGTAATTATGCAAAATTTAAATTTTGATGACGGTAGTATAAGTTTGGCGATTCAGGGTGATATGAATCGCCTTTTAACTTTTAATCCTACTGATTATAATTTAGCAGCTAAGTTTTACAAATTAGTAGAAAATAGTGAAGAAAAATCAAAAGAAATACAGAAGAAAGCAAAGACTGCAGATGCATCTGGAGAACAGAAGGAAATAATATCATTCTTAGAAGAAACAGATCAATACTTCAAGGGAGAACTTGATAAGGTGTTTGGTGATGGAGCTTCAGAACTGATATTTAAAGGAATTAATATAATGTCTACTGCATCCAATGGTGATTTTGTATTATCTAATTTCTTAATGGCGTTATACCCATACTTTGAAAAAGCTTCTAAGTCTAAAGTAAAGAATATAATTGCTGCAAATAAACCTAAGAAAGCTAATAAATAGGGTGTATTATGAGTGTTTTATATCTTCCTGAAGAATTAGATGTAGGAAATAAAAAATACAAAATTAACAGTGATTTTCGCCCTTGTATATCTATCCTAGAAACATTTGAAAGAAATGATTTAACAGAGCATGAAAAAGTTGGGGTAATGGTTGGTATTTTATATGAAGATGAAATACCAGACGACTTATTACTTGAAGCAGCAGAAAAAGCAGTATGGTTTTTAAACTGTGGTGCTGAAAATAGTTCTTCATCTGGTGGAGTAGATTATGGCCGATTATATAGCTGGAGTCAGGATGCTCGTTTTATTATTCCAGCAGTGGATAGAGTATTAGGTTTTTCTTCTAGACGTACTGAGCATTTACACTGGTGGGAGTTTATCGGAGCTTTTATGGAAATTGGTGAATGTACTTTCACAACGTTGATTCACCAGCGCAAATTAAAAAAGACAGGAAAACAATCCAAGAGTGATAAAGAGTGGTGGGCTGAAAACAAGGATATAGCAGAGTTAAAAATTGAAGAACAATTAACTTTAGAAGAACTAGAAGCACTTAATAGATTTAATGCGTTGTTAAATAATTAGCAACGCATTTTTTACGCTCAATTTTAACGAAAGGAGGCAATAAATTGGCAGATGGATATTTAAATTTTGATACTAAAATAAATACAAAAGGCTTTAGTACAGGAGTTAAGCAAATAAATAATCAGGTAAATGGACTGGCCTCGGCTTTTAAAAAGTTAGGAGCTGTTTTTGGAGCAGCATTTGCATTTAAAAAGTTAATTGATGTAGGAAAACAAGCTATAGAATTAGGAAGCGACATCCAAGAGGTGCAAAACGTAGTTGATACAGCATTTGGAGACATGGCTTATAAAAGTGAGAAGTTTGCAGAAACAGCTATAGATAACTTCGGTATGTCAAAATTAGCTGCTAAGCAATTCTCTAGTACCTATATGGCAATGGGTAAAGGTATGGGATTAGCATCAGACATGGCATCAGATATGGCCATTGAAACTACTAAACGTATCGGTGATGTGGCTTCATTCTATAACAAGTCTTTTAGTGAAGTTGATACAATGATGAAATCTATTTGGACAGGGGAGACTGAGGCACTTAAGCAAATAGGTGTAGTTATGACTGAAACAAACCTTGAAGCTTTTGCTCTTACACAAGGTATAAAGAAGCAACTATCTGCAATGACACAGGCTGAAAAGACGCAGCTAAGATACGCTTATGTAATGGAACAAACTAGTTTGGCTGCAGGCGATTTTGCAAAAACATCTGATTCATGGGCTAACCAAACACGTATTTTAAGCGAACGTTGGAAAGAATTTTTAAGTATTATTGGTACAGGCTTAATACAAGTATTGGCTCCAACAGTTAAATTCTTAAATGCTATTATGTCTAAAATGATAGAGTTCGCTAATACATTTTCTACAGTTACAGCCCAGTTGTTTGGGAAGCAAACAACAATAACAGCAGATAGTAAAAGTATAGAAGCAGCTGCTTCAGCTCAAGGTGATTTAGCAGATGAAACAGAGAGAGCTGGTAAAGCTGCTAAAGGATCATTAGCAAGCTTTGACGAGATAAATAACTTAGCCCAGAAAGATGAAGCTAGTTCTTCATCAAGTGGAGATATGGGTGGAGTTACAGCAGTAAAACCTACAATAGAGACTACTGAGGTAGAAGGTCAAGTATCTGAATTTATCCTCAGAATACAAGAACTATTAAAACCATTACAAGAGATTAACCTGGATAATCTAAGAACAGCCTTTGATAATTTCAAAACATCAATAAGTCCACTTACAGAAGACTTTTTTAGCGGCTTAAAATGGTTTTATGATAATATATTAGTACCATTTTCGACTTGGGCTATAGAGGATGTTATTCCAGTATTTATTAATGTGTTGTCAAATGCTTTTGGTGTACTAAATTCTATATTAGAAGTATTTAAACCACTGGGAGAATGGCTCTGGAATAAATTTTTACAACCATTAGCAGTATGGACCGGTGGAAAAATATTAGAGATCCTTGGATGGTTAAGTGATAAACTAAAGGACTTAAGTAAATGGATGGAAGATAATAAGACATTAATTGGAGATATTGCTTTAGTTGTAGGTTCATTTGCTCTTGCGTGGGGCGCTGTTAATTTAGCAGTAGGATTATGGAATACTATTGGAGTAATAGCCACAGCAGTAACAACAGCATTTGGTGCTGCAGTTGCCTTTTTAACTTCCCCAATAGGTTTAGTTGTTCTCGCAATAGGAGCGATAATAGCAATAGTAGTGTTGCTAATTAAGCATTGGGATGATGTAAAAAAAGCAGCTGCATGGTGTTGGAATAAAATTAAAGAAGTATGGGGAGTAGCTAGCACATGGTTTAATGTCAATATAATTGAACCTATTGAGCAATTTTTTTCAAAGTTGTGGGAAGATATTAAAAAACTAGCTTCCGATACATGGGGTGGCATAAAGGATATTTGGAACAAAGTTGCTGAATGGTTTGATACAAATCTCATTAAGCCTGTAGGAAAGTTTTTCTCGAAAATGTGGAATGGAATATCTAAATCTGCTTCAAATGCTTGGGACAATATAAAAAATACTTTTTCAACAGTTGCAAATTGGTTTAGTGTAAAAGTATTAGATCCAATTAAAAATGCTTTTAAATCGGTTATAAATTTCTTAATAGGCTTGGTAGAAGGATTTATAAATGGATTTGTAAAAGGTATAAATATTGTAATAGGAGCCTTAAATAAACTAAAAATAGATATTCCAGACTGGCTAGGTGGCGGTAAATTAGGATTTAATATACCTCTAGTACAACAACTATCGATACCACGTCTTGCACGTGGCGGTATTATTGACAGTCCAACTCTTGCAATGATAGGTGAACGAGGAAAAGAAGCTGTTGTACCTTTGGAGAACACTGCTTTCGTAGATACTTTGGCAAGCGCTTTAGGAAATGCAGTAATGACTGCTATGCAATTTAATAATAGTAATAATAATTCTAGCACAGAGCCACCTGTATTGCAATTAGATGGCACTACATTTGCGAGGCTTATAAATTCCTATCTAGATAAAGAAAATAGTAGACAAGGCAATAGATTAATTCAAGAAACAATATAGGAGGTGCATTGTGGCAACAGATGTTTTATTAGAATTAAATGGTGTCGCGGTCAAGGCACCTGAATTGCATGAGGTAGGTATACAGGATATTAGCAATGCACAACGTAATGCAAATGCAACTATGATAATAGAAAGAGTGGCAACAAAAAAGAAAATACAATTAGGTTGGGGTGTACTGTCAGCCGAGGAGATGAAAACTATACTAACAGCTGTATCTCCAGTATTTTTTACAGTTAAGTATATTGATCCAGTGGCAAATGAAAGTGTGACAGGTACGTTTTACTGCGGCGATAGGCAAGTTCCAATGTTGCAATATAAAAATGGTGTACCATATTATAAAAGCTTAAGTTTTAACGTGATTGAGAGGTAGGCATATGTATAATACAAGCACAGAATACAAAGAAAATGTGTATGCAGCGATACGTGAAACAAAAGCTCGTGTTACTTTTGACTTTAGCGATGTGACCGCTCTATCTGATGTTACTACAATAAACACGCCTACTCAATTTGCATTAAGCAATAAACTGCAGCTTATTGACAGAAACAGAGAATTAAATAATTTAGCTACTTTCGAACCTAATAGATTTAAGCTTGATGGTAGCTTTTCTTTTGCAGATATAAACAATCTTGGAGAAGTTGGATTTTGCGGAAATGAGTTGTGCGACTCGGAGGGTATATTTGTAAATAACCAGGTATTAGAATTTATATTAAGTGGTAATCAACATAGCTCTGCAGGAATTACACTGACATTTGATGTGTTAAATGATGAATATGCGGTTAATTTTATTGTTAAAGTTTACAATGGTGCTGTATTAACAAAAACAGTAGAGGTAACAAACAACACAGAAGCACAACCAATTATATTAGGTCCATTTGATAACTATAGTAAGATAGAAATTGTTATAAGCAAATGGAATAAAGGACACCGCAGATGCAGAGTTGTTGAATTAGATTTTGGTTTTGTTAGAGTATACACAGATAATAGTTTAATTAAACTAAACTATATTGAGGACTTAGACCTTACAAGCTCTCAAATGGCAAGTTCGGAGCTTAAGTTTACATTTGATAACAGCAATAAAGAATTTAATATATTAAATCCAAATGGTTTTTATAAATACCTTCAGGAAAGGCAAAAACTATTAGCTGAAATAGGAGTTGTTATAGGTGGAGTTATTGAATATGTACCTCTTCCGGAAATGCTGCTTAAGGATTGGCAGTCTGACGAAGGAAGTTTAACAACTACATTTACTGCAAGATGGATTTTAGACAAAATGGCAGGGTATTTTTACGAGAATTTGACTGCTAAGAGTAATTACACCTTATATGATCTAACAGTCGCTATTATGGCGATTTGTGGCATTCAGGATTACATAATAGACAACAGTCTAAAAAACATTCCTACCTTAGCATTAGTAGAAAAAACAGACTGTAAAACTATATTACAGATGATAGCTATTGCTGGTTGTTGTGTAGTTTACGTAAGCAGAGATAATAAGATAGTAATAGAGCCTGTAAGCATACAAAATACTGCTGTAGATATGATTGATTTGGACAATATGTATAAGGTGCCTGCTATAGCTTTAGATGAGATAGTAAAGTCTATAGAGGTTAGTTATTATGCCGATTTAGATACTAATACAATAGTAACGGTTAATAACAATGTAACAGAAGGCAAAGTCCTAACAGTAAATAATACTCTAGTAAATACGCAGGTAAGAGCAACAGCAGTAGCAAACTGGTTATTGACACAAAAGAATTTAAGAGCAATTTATATAGCAAATTGGCGAGGTAATCCAGCACAGGAATTAGGAGATATTATCGATATAGAGAGTGGGTTTAATTTAACTAAAAGGACACTACTTACTAAGACAGAATTAGAATATGCAGGATACTTAAGAGGTAAGTCAGAGTTAAGGGGTGGTGCAAATGGCTATAGCTAGCATACCTAACATAACCTCTGTAAGCATTACGCCTAATCCTGTAAGTGCTAATACATCATTTCTTATAGCAATTGCTGTAATAGAATTTGAATATACAATAGACCCAATTGTTTATTATTCCGGGTGCTTTAATTGCGGAGAAGAACCTATATAGAAAGGAGAATTTAGATGGCTATACAACAAGTAAGAGCGTTAGTAAATGGAACATGGCATGTTTTAACATATAACAGCGGTACCGGTAAATATGAAAAAACGATAACCGCTCCAAATACTACAAGCTATAACGTAAATGCAGAACATTATTACCCTGTTACCGTAGAAGCTACCAATACAGCGGGTACAATAAAGACTGTAAATGATACTGATACAACACTGGGCAGTAGTTTAAAATTATCAGTAAAAGAAAAGGTTAAGCCTACAATAAATATAACAAGCCCTGGTGCAAGTGCCTTTGTAACAAATAATAAACAACCAATAGTTTTTCAAATACGAGACGAGGCTGGCGGTAGTGGAATTAATCTTAGCGCATTAAGTTTGCAAATAGATAGTCAAACAGCTGTAGGAAGTGGAAGTGCGGGAATGGTATGTAACGCCGTTAGTGGCGGATATGATTGTACATATACACCTCCTACAGCATTAACGGATGGAGTGCACACAGTAAAAATTAATGTTAGTGATTATGATGCTAATACTGCAGTACAAGTAACTAGGTCTTATACAATAGATACAGTGCCACCGGTATTAAACGTATCTAACCCGTCAAATAATTTTATAACTAATAATGCTAACTGCATAGTACAAGGTACTACAAATGATGTTACAAGTAGTGCCGTAACTGTAACTATAAAACTTAACAATGTGGACCAAGGAGCGGTAACGGTTAGTGGCGGGGCATTTAGTAAAGCTTTAACTTTAGCAGAAGGTGCAAATACAATAGTAATTACTGCTACAGATGCAGCTGGTAAAGTAACTACAGTTACAATAACAGGTACTCTAGATACAAGTGTTCCTAATATAACAAGTGTAAGCATTGCTCCTAATCCAGCTGATACTGGGGCTACTATGATTATAAGCGTGGCGGTGACTGGATAATGAATGAACAATTAAATGTTAATTTAGGATTAGATATAAACTATGTATATGGTACAGTTAATGGAGCAGAGGCTAATTTTAGCCTTACTGCTCCAGGTATATGGACCGCAATTGTTCCAAAATCTAATGACGGAAAATACGTAATAGAAATAACGGCTTACAATAGTTTAGGTACTGCTACGCAGTACAATTCTACAATTTATAGATTAGAAGATTTAATAACTCCTAAACTGGATTGGACTAAAGATGATTATTACAACGCAGAAGACTTAAGTAGGGTAGAAGCAAACACGCAATGTATTTATGATTATTTAATAGATATGGGATATGTGCCTGATCTTGGCACAATAAAATCATGGAACACAGAAGGTTATCCTGACTTAGACGAGATGAATAGAGTTGAAAATAATATAGAAGCTTTAGGGATAAGCTTTTATAAGCCAGCTGGTTGGGGTAATAAAAAGACTTGGATAATCGGTAAGAAATTTGATTATACAGATGCGAACAGATACGAAAACAACCTTGCGTTATTGATGCAGATGATTAAGTTAATAAAAGACAATATAAAATATAGCGGTACTTTTTCCGCAGGAGAGGAAGTGATTTAATTGGCATTTACTAAAAGAACAATTAAAGACAGAGTAATACAATATTCTAAGAGATACCAACTTGTTGAAGTAAGTCCAGGTATATTTGATTTAGTGCCGGTTACAGGCACAATCACAGAAGCAGGAACACCTATAAATAAGGATTTGTTGCAACGCTATGAAGATGGATTGGATGCAGCCCTTGAAAAAACAGGAGATGGCAAAGAGGTAACAGTAACATTTACAGAAGCAACAACAGAAGCAGATATCGCAACAGGTGAAAATTTAAGTGCAATGTTTGGTAAGATACTAAAAAAATTTAAAAATATAATAAACGGCACAACTGCAGTTGGCAAAGCAAATATATTGGCTACTGCTAGAACAATAAATGGAGTGTTATTCAACGGAAGCGCTAATATAACTATAACAGATAGTACAAAAGCCCCTAACAGTCATGCTAGTTCAGCAACTACATATGGTGCAGGCACACCAACTTTACACGGACATGTTAAAACTATAAATGCATTGACGCAAGCTAGTCATGTAGATGGAACAGCTTTGTCGGCATATCAAGGGAAAGTTTTGAATGATAAAATATCACCAAATTATGTTTACAGTTCAGCTACAATAAGTGGAACTAATACTAACTTTATAGCAATTCCTGCAAAAGATAAAACACAAATATTTGTAGCATTTTCTGGTTGGCGTACCGGCGATATTAATTTTATGTATTATGGTGGAAGAGTAATCGGTGGCAGTAATGCTGGTACAGTTAATTTTATATTAACCTCTACAGCACAAAACTTTTATTCGTTTACAATGGGTGATTGGTCTATGGTGTTTAATATTAGGATTGTTTCTGGTGTAATATATATTGGGTATGTAACAAATCCAGGTAGCACACAAACATTAACTATAATGTCGGTATAGGGGAGGGGTAGACTATGAGAGTAATCTTTAATAAAGCAAACGGTCAAAAGATAGCACAAACAACATCTACATTAGTGGACTTTTCTGACATAAAAGTAGATTTAGAAAACAGAGGTGTTGAATATATTGAGGTAGTTGTTTCAGATAAGCTTAGTGAAGATATCTTCACAAAAGCTTTAAGTGGTTATAGCTTTAACCTAATATTTGATAGTGATATCTTGATTGATATTGATGAATCAGAAATAATCCCAGAACCGAATAAATCAGAGTTTGAAATCTTACAAGAGGAAAATCAAAGATTATGGGACACAGTTAAGTGGTTATTAGAAGCTGGTGGATATGTTCCAAGCGAGGTGATTGAATGATAAATTACACTAATATTACTAAGTATCATGAACAAGGCTATAAAGGACAAGGGATTAATTTTTTAAACTTAGAAGATATGATTTCTAATGATGGTCATGGACAACATGTTTGCAATACATTTTCTGAAATAGCACCACGAGCAAAGGTATTTAATGGAACTTTAGGGTGTAGGATTAAAAGCGGTGTAGTTAGTAATGTAAAATTAAATATCAATAACAATGCTATGGTTGACTTGATAGAATTTATTAAAACTAACAATATTAAAATAATAAATGCTTCATTGTCAATAGAAGATACCAATGAGCCGCTCAACATTTGGTTGAGAGAGAATATTATAGACAAGCTTGGTGTAATAATCACAAATTCCGCCGGTAATCATTTTGCTCATGTTTGTGGTATTTACAAATATTGTGCAATTGTTGTTGGCGCTGGTGGAGTTAAAAATGGCAAATTTGAACGACATTATTATAGTGGACAAGGAGAGGAAGTTGATTTTATAACTTTTATTCCTAATTCGTATTTAAGTGGTACAAGTTTTTCTTCTCCTTGTTTAGCTGGACAGATTGCTTTATTACTAAATAAGTATGGAGACTTAAACCAATATCAGGTTTACAATATCTTAAAACAATGTTGTGAGGATTTAGGACAAGCAGGTAAAGATAATTCATATGGATGGGGACTACCTCGACTACCTTTAGAGGAGGTAAAAGTTATGTTTAAAGATACAAATGGCCATTGGGCAGAAAAGGAAATAGATAAAGCTGTGAATAGTGGCATATTAAATGGTTATCCAGATGGTACTTTCAAACCCGATAACACTATAACAAGGGCTGAAATGGCAGTTATAATCAATAGAATCCTAGAAAAGGTAGGTAAATAAATGAAAGAAAAAATATCAGAGGTAAAAGGAGTATTTATAATAATGCTTACTACATTAAATTTATATGTAACAAATGTATTTGGAGCTATGGCCCCACTATTATACATCACTATATTAGCAATGTTGGCCGATCTAATTACTAGAATTTATGCTGCAAGCAGACGCGCTGATGAAAAGGTAGAAAGTAAAAAAATAGGTCAAGGAATATATAAGAAACTAGGTCTTTGTTTGCTTATATTATTAGCTTTGCTTGTTGATTTTGGACTTAAACTTATAGCAGCTCAACTTGGTATTAATGTGGCTATAAAAATTATATTTACTGCTTTTGTTCTTGCTTGGATATTTATAAGAGAAGTTATAAGCAATCTAGAAAATTTGCAGCATGCCGGAATAGAACTGCCTGCTTTTTTAGTAAAAGCTTTAAATATAGCAAAAGAAAAGGTAGATGAAATGGGGGATGCCTTGGTTAAAGAAGGTGAATCAAATGATAGAACTTAGATGTAACCCTACAGACAGCATCAGGCTTACAAGTCAGTTTAGAAAAAAAGGACATAGAAAAGGTATAGATATAGGAGCAATCACTCCAGGTGTTCCTGGAGATAATTTGTATGCTATAAACGATGGAGTTGTAAAGCTTATTAAAGTCGATGCTACTGGATATGGGAATTATATAGTAATAGAGCATAAAAAGAAATTTTGTAGCTTATACGCACATCTTATAGAATTAGAGCTAAAGGTAGGACAGGTAGTAAAGGCAGGTCAAATAATAGGGCATATGGGTTATACAGGTCGTTGTGAACCTGTAGGACCTGGAGGAACCCATCTACATTTTGAAATTAGAAAATGTACTTATGATAAGTTTTGGGTTAAACATCAGACACTCGAGAATGAAGCACAATATGCTATAGATCCTGAACCACTGCTCTTAAAAAATCTATTATCTATGTCAGAGGCAATTAAAATCATTCAAGATAAGTGCAAATTTGACCAAAACACAATTAATTGGTATTTATCGCATCCTTGGCCACAGCATAATTTAGATAGGTTGGCTAGGGCTATGAAATAAATAAATAAGAAAACCAGGGCTACGGTCCTGGTCTTTTTTTATTTTTTGTATATTTTCGTAACTCGTCGAACAATAATATTTGACGTCGATAATACAATAAAGTATTATGAATATAGAAATTTTATGTAACATTAAAATTACACATAAAAATCACACCATTAAGAATAGTGACGATTAAAAAATTGTTGCGTATTTTTACATTATGCGATAGCATGAACTATCTAACCCAGAGATTTTGTATGCCATTAAATGAGCTAAAGGGCTTGCTTACTGATATTGGAGTTGAGGAGCTTGGACATATGGAGATGGTTGCAACTCTTTATAAGCATTTGATAGATGGTGCTACTAGAGATGAACTTATTGCAGCAGGTTTTGATGGATACTATTCAAATCATGGATATTGTCCGTTTTATACTGATGCTAGCGCTGTTCCATGGACAGCAACCTACACTCAAGCAAAGGGTGATGTTATTGCAGATTTATATAATGATATGGCAGGTGAACAAAAGGCTCGTGCAACCTATGAAACACTTATCATGTTAACTGATGACCCTTTGGTTAGGGATACACTAAGATTTTTAAGAGAACGTGAGATAATACATTTCCAACGTTTTGGTGAAGGAATGAGACTTGCCGAGGAGAGTATGAATCAAAAGAAATATTATTAGATATAGAACTTTCATAATAATATAATGTGTGGAATATTTAAAGCCCGATAGTAATTTATTACCTTATTATTTTCGGGTTTTATTTTTTTATTCAAATTGATTCTCGCATAAAATAATCTCTAATATTTATAATAATAAATATTGACAGATTGTAGATTAACTGCTATGATAAATATATACCCCGCACCAGGGGGGTGTATAAAAAGGAGTGATATTTTTGAACGATGGAAAGAAAAAAGCTATGCAGTCGCTTAAAACTGCAAGAGGACAGATAGATGGTATCATTAAAATGTTAGAGGATGAAAGATATTGTATAGATATATCAAATCAAATATTTGCAGCATCTTCCTTGCTAAAAAAAGCAAATTTAGAGATATTGAAGCAACATATGAATCATTGTGTGCTAGAAGCTGCAAGTCATGGCGATGGTACAGAAAAAATAAATGAAATTATACTAATTTTATCAAAAATACTTGATAAATAATTATAAAATTTACAGAAAGGATTTAACTAGATATGAAATCACAAAAATTTGATATAAAGGGCATGACCTGTTCAGCTTGCTCCTTAGCTGTTGATAAAAGTGTAAATAAGCTTGAGGGAATAGAAGCTGTTAATGTCAATTTATTAAGTAATAATATGTTAGTAAAATATGATGAAACTAAGCTTAGTGATGATAAAATTATAAAAGCTGTCGAAAATGCTGGGTATCAAGCTTATATAGTTGGAGATAAAAGAGAAGCAATAAATAATGAAAATAAAGATAATATTGCAGAAGTTGAAATCAAAGAAATGAAGAAAAGATTAATTATATCATTGATATTTACAATACCTCTTTTTTATATTTCAATGGGTCATATGATTAATTGGCCACTTCCTTATTTCCTTCATGGAAGTGCAAATTCAATTAGCTTTGCATTTATACAGTTTCTACTTGCACTACCAGTGGTTATTGTTAATAGCAAATATTATAAGGTAGGTTTAAAAACATTGTTTAAAGGTTCACCTAACATGGACTCTCTTATAGCTATTGGAACTATGGCCGCCATGATTTATGGGATGTTTGCAATATTTAAAATTGGCTATGGTCTAGGTCATGGCGATGAGCATATAGTCATGCAATATTCAATGGATCTATACTTTGAATCAGCAGCAGTTGTGCTTACTTTAATAACACTTGGAAAATTTTTAGAGGCTAGAGCTAAGGGTAAAACTTCTGAGGCTATTAAAAAGCTTATAGATTTAGCACCAAAAACTGCTTTTGTTATTAGGAAGAATCAAGAAACAGGAATTGATGAGGAAATAGAAATTGCAGTTGAAGATTTAGCTTTAAATGATATAGTATTTGTAAAACCTGGACAGAGTATAGCGACTGATGGAGTTATAATTGAGGGAAGAAGCTCTGTTGACGAATCCATGCTGACAGGAGAAAGTATAGCTGTAGAGAAAAGCATTGGAGACAAGGTAATAGGTGCAAGTATTAATAAATCAGGTTCTTTTAAATTTAGAGTGTTAAAGCTTGGAGATGATACTGCTCTAGCTCAAATCATTAAGTTGGTAGAGGAAGCAGGATCTTCAAAAGCTCCAATAGCAAAGCTAGCAGATAAGATAAGTGCTATATTTGTACCGACAGTAATTGCAATTGCAATAATTGCAACTATAGTATGGCTCTTACTTGGATATTCGTTTGAATTTGCTTTATCGATTGGTATTGCAGTATTAGTAATCTCTTGCCCATGTGCTCTTGGATTAGCTACACCTACAGCTATTATGGTTGGTACAGGAAAAGGAGCAGAAAATGGTATATTAATTAAGTCGGCAGAAAGTCTAGAGACTGCTCATACAATTAATACAGTTATAATGGATAAAACAGGCACAATTACAGAAGGAAAGCCTCGTGTAACTGATATATTAATTAATGGAAAAATTGATGAAAATACCTTACTTCAATTATCTGCATCTATTGAGAAGAATTCTGAACATCCATTGGCAGAAGCTGTTGTTCAAGAAGCTGAGAATAGAGGAATCAATTTATTAAATATAAGTGATTTTGAAGCTATACATGGTATGGGTTTGAAAGCTAAGGTAAATGACATGCAAATATATATGGGCAATCAAAAGCTTTTAGACAGTAAAGGTATATCGATATCTTCAAGCATAGAAAATCGAAAGCTAGTGTCTGAGAGTCAAAGACTTTCTGAAGATGGAAAAACTCCTATGTTCTTTGCAAATGAAAATGAGCTTTTAGGTGTAATAGCGGTAGCAGATGTAGTTAAAGCAAATAGTGAAAGTGCTATTAAAGAATTTGAAAGAATGGGCATTGAGGTTATTATGCTCACAGGCGATAACAAGAGAACTGCAGAGGCTATAGGCAAGCAAATTAAAGTTAATAGAGTAATAGCAGAGGTATTACCACAGGATAAGGAAAAAGAAGTAAGAAAACTTCAAGAGCAAGGTAAAAGGGTAGCAATGATAGGCGATGGCATTAATGATGCTCCAGCACTCGTTAGAGCAGATGTTGGAATTGCAATAGGAGCTGGAACTGATATAGCAATAGAATCTGCAGATATTGTATTAGTAAGAAATGATTTATTGGATGCAGTTAAAGCAGTACAATTGAGTAAATCAGTTATTAGAAATATAAAGCAAAACTTATTTTGGGCTTTCATCTATAATACAGTTGGAATTCCATTAGCTGCAGGTGTATTTTACAACATACTTGGTTGGAAGCTAAATCCAATGTTTGCAGGTGCTACAATGAGCTTTAGTAGTGTTTCAGTAGTATTAAATGCTTTAAGACTAAAGTTATTTAAAGCAAAAATAAACTATGATTACACATCGCATAATATTTTAGATAATGATCAAAATAGTGTTAATATAATGAAAGAAGATAATAAAGCTATAAATAAATTAAAAAATTTAAATAATACAATTAAAATAAGTAACATAGAAAATAATAAAATAGAAAGGAAAGATAGTATTATGATAAAAACATTGAAGGTAGAAGGAATGAGTTGTGGACATTGTAAAGCTAGAGTTGAAAAGGCTCTAAACGCAGTTGATGGTGTTGAAAATGCATCAGTAAATTTAGAATCAAAAGAAGTAACAATAAAGCTTCTTAGAGAGATAAAGGATGAAACACTTATAAATGCTGTTACAGATGCAGGTTATGAAGTAATAAAATAGTTCATTATAGAATGCTTCTTAGACTTAATGTTTAGGAAGCATTTTTTTAATTTTTATAAAAAATAAATAAAACAGTTGCATTAATATTAGTATAATGTTAATATATTGTTGTCAGATTTTTTATGCGAATATAATATTTTTTATTTTGCTAGGGGAGCTTTAAAGCTGAGATTTCACCCTCATAACTTGATTCGGTTAATACCGACGAAAGGAAGCGAGTGAGTTCTCTTTATGCAAATTTAAGGAGGATTTTTTTTATGGAAGAAATTTTACAAAACTTTTTTGGCTCATTAATTGGCCAAATTTCAACAATTGCTGTTATTGTTGCACTAATGATTATTGTAGCAATAAAAGACAAGAAAAAAATGGACATTGGTATAATGATTAAAACAGCAATGTTAATTGCTATTGCTTATGTACTTAATCAGCTTACATTGTTTAGAATGCCTCAAGGAGGTTCTGTAACACCATTTAGTATGCTTTTTATAGTCTTAGTTGGATATCTATTTGGACCAAAACAAGGAGTATTAGCTGGTGTAGTATTTGGTTTGTTGGATTTACTAATTAAACCATATGTTATACATCCAGTACAACTAATTCTTGATTATCCTTTAGCATTTGGCGCATTAGGATTAGGTTCTTTATTAAGAAATCAAAAGAATGGATTATTAAAAACTTACTTGTTTGGTATATTAGGAAGATTTATAATATCATCTATATCAGGAATAATTTTCTTTTTAGATGTTACAAATGGAGTTTTACCAGGATTAATAACTGCAATAGGATATAACTTCACATACATAGCTGCTGAAGGCTGTATAACAATTGTAATCTTATTAGTTCCACAAATTAAAAAATTATTTGAAAAATATAAAATTGATTAAATATACCACCTATCTCACTTATTAGAATAATAGACTGATTGAAAATAGTTGATTTACTTACAAAAAGGAAATAAAAACAAAAATTAATAGGATTGGTGAAACCAATGAAAAATAAATTAATCAACTTGCTTTTTTATATATTCGGGATATTCTTTATATTATACTTTTTTATACTTACTGCGAGCTTAGGACCGATTAATTTTAGTAAATACCTTTTAGCTGGAGGGATACTACTATGTATAATTGGAACTGCAAATATAATTTTATCTAATAATAAATATTATATAAAGCTTGTAAAGCTAAGTAAACCACTTATAATTACTGGGCTTATTGTCTTTATTGTAACAGAGCTTGTTATTATTGGCTTTTCTTTTCAAAAAAACATGGAAAAATCTGATTACACAATAGTTTTGGGAGCTGGAATACGAGGAGAAGTAATGACAGATACCCTTAGAAGAAGAGTAGATAAGGCTATTGAATATACAAACTTAAATAAAGATTATGGTTATATTGTAGTGTCAGGTGGACAAGGTGCTGGAGAAAGTATTACAGAAGCTGAAGCTATGAAAAGGTATCTTGCTGAGAATAGCATATTTAATGTTTTAAAAGAAGAAGAGTCAACAGACACATATGAAAATTTGCTATACTCGAAGAAAATAATCGAAGAACATAGTGGTAAGTCAATATCAGAGTTAAAGGTAAAGATTATTTCTAGTGATTTCCATTTATTGAGGTCAAAAATGCTTAGTAAAAAGCTAGGCTACAAAGATATAAATTTGTGTGGTAGCTCTTATTATGCTATACTTATACCAAATTATTATGTAAGAGAATTTGTAGGGTTTTACAAAATGCTAGTATTTGATGTACTCCTAAAAAATTGATTTTTTTTAATAGCTTAGATAGGAAAGAACTAAAATGGATGATATATATTATATGAATGAAGCGATTAAGGAAGCTATGAAGGCAAGGGAATTAATGGAAATACCTGTAGGCGCTGTAATAGTAAAGGATAATGAGATTATTGGAAGGGGATATAACAAGAAAGAAACTTCTAAGGATGCTACATCTCATGCAGAAATCATCGCTATAAGGGAAGCTTGTCAAAACATTGGTGCATGGAGACTTTTAAACTGTACTATGTATGTTACTTTAGAACCTTGTGCTATGTGTGCAGGTGCTTTGGTAAATGCAAGGATTGCTAGACTTGTTATTGGAGCAAGAGATGAAAAAACTGGTGCCTGCGGAACAGTATTAAATATTGCACAAAATGATTCCTTAAATCATCAGTTAGAGCTTGAGTTTGGTGTTTGTGAGAAGGAAAGTAGAACTATATTGCAAGAATTTTTTAAAGATTTAAGAAGAACAAAAAAATAATATATTTAATAATAATATAACAGGGTTAAACGACCCTGTTATATATTTTTTTGACATTATCTCTTCCTCGATACATTACTAGTATCACACCTATTAGATTTAAAGACATAAACATTGCAATTATAGTACGTTCTGGCATAAACTCTCCAAAACCACCTGCTAGTAATTGACCAACTATACCTCCTGTACTGCAAAGCATTTGGAAGACACCGTTAAAACGACCTCTCATATGATCAGGTAAATAGGATTGAGTAGCTGAGATCCTTATATTGAATGATGTTACTCCTAATATTCCTATTATAAAGAAGCTAATTGACATTAATGGTATTGGTAGGTAAAGTTGAGTGGCCTCTAGTATAGCTATAGTTGCATATACAAATAAAGCTATGCTAAACTTTTTATCAACAGGATATCTAAATTTATAATGTATAAAACCTCCAATTAATCTACCAAAAACCCCAAAACCTGAAACTATTGTAAAAAGTGTTACTGAGTCTATTGGTATATTAGAAAAAAGATTAGGGTTGTTCTTAAAAAAGGGTAACATAACAGTATTTGAAGCTCCTGAAGCAAAGGTTGTAATAACAAAATACATAGTTATTGTCAAGAGTCCTTTTTCAGCTGATATATATTTGAGCGATTGCTTAAAATCATGTGTATATTGTTTGAAGTCAAATTTAGTGTTTTCTCTTAATTTAATATGAGTTTCATCATATTTAATTTGTGTTTCAAAACAAGCTGCTATCAGGAAAGTAATTGAATTAAACAGAAACAAGGGAGCAGCTGTTCCAAAGGTTTTGTATACGATAGATGCAACAGGAGTCATGAATGCTGCTAATGGATAAAGCATGCTTGAAATAGAGTATGCTTTTGAATAATTTCCCTCACTAATTAAATTAGGATATAAACTTTCATATGCAATTCCATATATTGCATCAATTGTTCCAACTATTATAGATCCAAATAATAAAATCACATAATTTAGAGTATTAGTAATTATAGAAATAAAAATTAGAAAATATAATGCTGATGAAATAAAATCTAGAGCATAAACAACTTTTTTTCTTGAAAAACGATCAATATAAGGACCAGCAAATAATGGCATTATTATCCTTGGAACTGTATTCATTACCATGAAAAAGGCAAATAAAAATGTTGACTTTGTAAAATCAAGAACTATCAAACCTATAGCAAAGCCAGATACAGCATTACCGAGCATAGAAACAACTGTTCCTAAAGTGATTATTGTAAAATCACGAGTCCATAATTTATTTTGCATTAAAACACCTCCGATTATGCTTAGAATAAAATGAATTATAACATATAGTTAATGTTATAGTCAAGAAAAGGTTTGATGAATTTCTAATTTGACATTAGAAATTCGCATAACTGTTTTACTTCAAATTTTAAGACAATTTGTTTGCTTTTTAAGCGTATACATATTATAATAGAAATTATAAAAATAATAAATTTATAAAATTATCATAGAAAAGGTGAATGATTTATGAAAAAAAATATTTTAGGAAAAACTGGACTTGAAGTAAGTTGCCTTGGATTTGGTGGCATCCCTATACAAAAATTGACTGAGAATGAAGCTGTTGAAGTAATAAAGGAGCTAAAAAATCATGACATTAATTTTATTGATACAGCAATCGGTTATACAGTGAGTGAAAGCTATATTGGTAGAGCTTTAAAGGAGCTAGGTAGAGATAGCTTTTATATTGCAACAAAAGCAATGGGTTATAGCTATGATACAATGAAGGCTTTTATTGAGCAGAGCTTAAGACAGCTTGGTGTTGAGTATATTGATCTTTACCAAATACACAATGTAAGTAAACAAGAGCAGTTTGATAATGTTATATCTGAAAATGGTGCGTTTAAGGCATTGAAAGAGGCAAAAGAAAAAGGACTTATTAAACATATCGGTGTTACAAGTCATAATATTACTATGCTTGAGAAATTCTTGGATTATGATATAGTGGAAACTATACAATTTCCATTCAACATCGTAGAACAACAGGCTATAAAGGTATTTGAAAAAGCAAAAGAAAAAAATGTTGCAGTTATTTCGATGAAACCTTTAGCAGGTGGAGCCATACAAGATGCTGAATTAGCCTTAAAGTATATATTTAACACAGGACTGGTAACGGTAGCTATACCTGGAATGGATAGTATTGGACAGGTTAGAGAAAATGCAAGAGTTGCAAACAATATAAGCTTGCTAACAGAAGAGGATAATAAAAAAATTGAAGCTATTAGAGAAGAGCTTGGACATGATTTTTGCAGGAGATGTGGTTATTGTGCACCATGTCCTCAAAAAATTGACATACCATCAATGTTCTTATTTGAAGGTTATGTAACAAGATATAACTTAAAAGAATGGGCAAGTAGCAGATATAATACTCTTGCAGTTAAAGCTGATGCCTGCGTAAAATGTGGAATATGTGAAACAAGATGTCCATACAATCTTCCAATTAGAAAAAAACTAGAAGTTGTAGTAGAGGCATTTAAAGAATAGAGAGTTGGTGATCAATATGGCAGAAGCAACAGCTATAATACCTAAAAAAAGAAAGAGATTTAGACCAATTATTACATTCATAAATATATTTTTAATAATATTATTTTGGATTATTGTAACATTATTAGGTACTATATTGTTATTTCTATATGGACCATCTGAATATTACAGAAGTTTATTTGTAACAACTGTAATGGAAACTAGTGCTGCGAAGATTCTTGCTACAGGTTTTTTAGGTGAGGAGAGAGTTCAAGAGATTTTATCTCAGAATACAGTGATAGCATTTAAGGAAGTTACAAATACAAACTTAATTGAGACTCCTGACAAAACTAATACTACTGAAGAGGAACTAAGCTCAATAAAGATTGAGGATGTATCAGGCAACACCTATAAAGGAAAAATGATGATAATTAGGGATCCTTCAAGAATATTTGTTGGAGTTACAAATCAGCTAGGTGTTAAGGGTGAAAGAACTGATAGAATGGTAAAAAGAGTAGGTGCTATTGGTGGAGTTAATGGTGGTGGATTTGTTGACGAAGCTGGAATGGGGCACGGAGGAGACCCTCTTGGTATTGTTATTACAGAAGGAAAGCTCATATCTGGAGGACTAGACAAAAAACATGAGATAATTGGCTTTAACAAAGATAATGTTTTAGTACTTGGAACTTATACAGGGCAAGAAGCATTAGATATAGGCATAAGAGACGCTATTAGCTTTGGTCCTTTTTATATAGTTAATGGAGAAGCAGCACCTGTAGTTGGAACAGGTGGAGGGCTAAATCCTCGTACTGTTATAGGTCAGAAAAAGGATGGAACAGTTTTACTACTAGTTATTGATGGTAGACAATCTTCAAGCTTAGGTGCTACTTATAAGGATTGTTTAGAGATAATGCTTAAGTATGAAGCTTACAATGCAGCTAATTTAGATGGTGGTACTTCAAGCGTTATGGTTTATGAGGATAAAATAATAAATAGCACATTTGCATTGTATGGTGCAAGAGCAATACCAACATCTATTTTGATTAAGAAGTAGAGGAGCTAGTATGAGTAAAATATGTTATAGATGTGATGCGAAAAACGATATGTATGCAACAACTTGTAAAAATTGTGGATATGATATGTATGAACAGGTAAACATTATTAATAAAGCTAATAAAAAGAGTAAAGCTCCTATTTTGTATTTAATTTTTGGTTTTATCTTACCTTTAATAGCTGTTAGCATATTTTTTTATGTGCTTTACAGTTATCTATATGGATATGAATACTATAATTCAGAGGTATATTTAAACAAGTATTTAGACTTGATAAAAACAGATAATTATAAAGAAATTATGAAGTATAATAACATAGAAACCGATGAGTTTAACACAGAAAAGGAGTTTGCTATGTATATTGTTAAAGAATATGGAGAAAAACATGATAGCCCAGTTATAATGAAAGAATCATCGCTATCTACAGATAATGAAGAGTTCTACAAGGTGCAGTTTAATGGTAATGTAATAAAACAATTTAAACTTGTAAAATTTGGTGAGAAAAAGCTGCGTTATTTCAATGAGTGGAAGTTAGAAAAGCCTGAAACTAATGTTTATACAGATAGTGTAAAGATATTTGCTCCTATGGGAGTAGAGGTATATGTTAATGATGTGTTGCTTGGTAAGGATAAGCTAGGTACAGAAGAAGTTGTGTTTGATTATTATAAAGGAATAAAGGATGAAAAACATGAGCATCCTAAACTTGTTTCCTACACAGTTGATAGACTTATGGTGGTGTCAAATGTTTATGCTAAGGGTAGAGATGGTCAGCTTTGTGAAATTAACTTAGAGGAAGGCGTTTATAAGGTAGTTTCAGGTTTACAGATTGAGGATACAACAGAAATTAAGCAGTTAGCACAGGATTTCTCTATACAATATGCATCTTTTATTGCTATGGACGCAAGATTTTCTGACTTAAAGAAGAAAATATATCAAGAAACAGATTTTTATGACACATTAACAGAGTTCTATAATGGTTGGTATCCTGATCATGATAGTTTCGGATTTGAAGATATTAAGGTTGATAACTTATTATGGTATGATGAGACTCATGTTTCTGTTCAGGTTAGATTTAATCATTATGTAATGCATCCTAAATATAAGAGAAGAGATTATCCAGTAGCTTATGAAGTGTATTTTGTAAAAGTAAATGGAGAATGGTTAGTTGCTAATTTAAAATATATTTAAATAAAAATAATAAAAAAGCTATAAAAGCATTCAAATATAAATGCTTTTATAGCTTTTTAAATACCCATTCTCTTTGTATCTGAAAGCTAATTATAAATAATACAAAATCTACTAGTACTTTAATTAGTGTTGTATTAGTATATGGCATCAATCCTGATAGATTAAGAACAGCAAAATATGATATGCTCATCTGTAAGGCTGCTAATATATAATACTTTGTTATTGTAATTTTTTTATTACTAGTATTGTTAAAAACTACTTGACTATTGCTGAAGTAATTGAATAAAGAGGATAAGATACGAGCAATTAAGGTTGATATAAATATTTTTTCCTCAGCAGTTATATTACTTAAGCATAACATTAACAAGCTGAACAGTCCAAGATCAATAATCGTTGATAATCCACCAATAATTCCAAATCGAAGCAAGTGCTTAAATATCAAAAGATAAATTTTAATTGAGTCCTTTAGTGGATTGAAATGTGAGGACTTATTATCTTCAATATAAATTGTTCTTATTTTTATCTCCTGAAACTTATACTCTTTTTGTTTTGCTTCTATTAACATGTTGGTTTCATATTCATATCTTTCACCATCAATATCAAGAAATTCTTGAACTAGTTGTGTTGATAAAGCTCTTAGGCCAGTTTGAGTATCACTAATCTTTATTCCACACAATATTTTAAAGACAAATCTAGTAATCTTATTCCCAAGCTTACTCTTTCTAGGAACATGCTCAAGATCAAAATCTCTACAACCTAACACTAAGTTGTTTTTATTTGCTGTAAAATAGTTTTCTTCTAAAGCTTTTGCACATTTTAAAATATCATCAACATGATGCTGATTATCTGCATCTACTGTAATTAAACCAATATATTCAGGATATGTATTCATGTAATAATTAAATGCAGTTTTTAAGGCTCTTCCTTTACCTAAGTTTTTATAATGCTTTAACACTTTACATTCTTTATGTTTTTCTATACGCTCAAAATAATTATCATAATCAGAAGAGCTTCCATCGTTAATTACAATAATTGTTTTAAAGCCTTTGGATAGAACTGCATCTACGACTTGTATTAGCTTTTCATCAGGATTTAGCGAAGGAATAACAATAGCTATATTATTCAAATCATGACCTCTCTTATAAGTTAGTTATTTTCTAATGTTTCCATTATACTACAGTTTTAAACTTTAGCAAATAGAAATTAGTAATAATTTTTTATTTAACAATTGATACACTAAGTTTATTGTTGCAAAATACTAAAAAACATTATATTATTAGTGTATTAAATATAAATGCATTAAGTAATATACTATATATTAAAAATTGAGGAGCTTGCTTATGTTTAAAACCGTAGTTAGTATTTTTTTGATTGTTATGGCTTTATTTACTGTTAGCATATTTGCAGATGTTACAAATGAAGATGATTTAATTGCAAAAGAGATTACAGAAAGCTGTGATATCAGTTCAAATAAAAACTTTAAAAACATCACAGATAAAAAATATTCTGTTGCTAATGATTTTTTTGAAAATGACTATATAACTATTGATAGTGCTGTGAATGTAAAGACTGTATACATTCTTTGGGATAAGCTACCAGAACAATTTTCAGTAAAAGATAATTTAGGAAATTTAATTATAAAGTTTGATAGCTCTAACAATATAATGTTGCATCAAGTTATTAAAATTAATATAGATACAAAAGCTATAAGTATAAACATTGATAAGGGAGATTGTAAAATTGCAGAAGTTTATGTGTTTTCTGAAGGTTTTTTACCTAATTGGGTGCAAGACTGGAGAGACCCTTATAAAAAAGCTGATATACTTTTGTTATCAACACATGCAGATGATGAACATCTGTTTTTTGGAGGAACAATGCCTTATTATGCGGGAGAATTGAAGACAAAGCTGCAAGTAGCTTATTTAACAAATCATAATAATTTTAGGGTACATGAGCTGCTAAACGGATTGTGGGAAGTAGGCATAAGAGCATATCCAATTATTTCAGATTTTGAGGATTATTATTCTGAATCTCTTGAGCATGCAAAAACAATTTATGATGAGAATGAAATATTAGAATTTCAAGTCGGATTACTAAGAAGATTTAAACCTAAGATTGTTCTAGGACATGACTTAAAGGGTGAATATGGCCATGGAGTTCATATGCTAAATGCTGATATCTTAACTAAAGCACTAGGTTTAAGCAATGATAGCTCAGTATTTCCAGAATCAGCGCAGAAATATGGCTTGTGGGATGTACCAAAATGCTATTTACATTTACATAAAGAAAATAATTTATCAATGAATTGGGATTTGCCACTTAGAAATTTTAATGGGAATACTGCATTTCAAATGGCAGAACTCGGCTTTTCAAAACACATATCTCAGGCTGAATACTTTAAAGTAGGCAGAAGAGGAGTTTTTAATTGCACTGCCTTTGGTTTATATCGTTCCCTTGTTGGTGAAGATATATTAAAAAATGATTTTATGGAAAACATTGATACTGATAATCAAAATTATGATAAATACTCTTATTTTGTTTCTTATTAAATGAATTATTTTTTCTCTTGACAATAGGTCTGGGGTATATTATACTTAAACTGTATTAACTGTACTAATACACGTATAATAATTGATGTTTTGAGAAAGGACGGTGTAAAATTGATAAATATTGATTATAATAGTAATAAAGCTATTTATGAGCAAATATATGATGAAATTTTAAGATTGATATTAACTAATGTTTTAAAGCCTGATGATAAATTGCCTTCTGTGAGAGAGCTTGCTACATTAACAAAGATAAATCCGAATACTATTCAAAAGGCATATAAGAGTTTAGAAAATGATAATTATATATCAACAGTAAAGGGCATAGGTAACTATGTAAAAAGCAACAATGGTCTTAGAGATGCTCATATAACAAAGCAAAAAGAACTGCTGAAGGAGGTACTAGTTTCATTAAAAATTTTGTCTTTATCAAATAAGGATATAATTGAATTGATAAATGAAATACTAAGTACAATATAGGAGGTAGCTATGTTAATAATTAAAGATTTAAATAAAAAATTTGATAATCAAAAGGTATTAAATAACGTGAGTATAAATGCTAGCAAAGGGCAAATATACGGTCTCGTTGGTTCTAATGGCTGTGGTAAGACAACTCTCTTAAAGCATATAATGGGAATACTTAAAGCAGACTCAGGAGAAATATTATGTAATGGAAATTTATTAAAGGATAATACTCCTGCTGTTGAAGAGTTCTATTATGTTCAAGATAATTTATTTTTTCCTAACCAATATACTATAAACGATTTATATAATTATGAAAAGCTATATTATAAAAATATTTCTAGAGAAAAGTTTGATAATCTAATCAGTTTTTTTAATATTGATTCTAATAAACAATTAAACAAAATGTCAAAGGGACAGAGAAAGCAAGCTGCTTTCGTAATGGCAATGGCTACTTGCCCTAAGGTTGTTTTACTAGATGAAATTGTAGATGGTCTTGATGCTGTAATTAAGAGAAAGTTTTGGAATGTACTTATTCAAGATACTATGGAAAATGAAACCACAGTAATTATATCTTCTCATGATTTAAAGGAGCTAGATAATATTTGCGACAGAGTAGGAATTATGCATGAAGGAGAGATAATAAAGGAAGAAGAGCTGGAAAAGCTTAAAAATGATCTAAAAAGGGTACAATTTGCTATAGATAAGGATTTCGAAATTATTAATGATGAAGCTTTTAGAGTATTGAAAACACTAAAATTAGGAAGTGTTTATATCTGTACGATAAAGGGAGATACAGCTTCGTTTAAGAAATATCTAGAAAACAAATATTCAGTGCTTTTATTTGATGAATTGCCAATGAATTTAGAAGAAATATTCATAACTGAGCTTGGAGACAAGGGCTATGGAACAGAAATTTATCAAAACAATTCTGATGAGAAGTAAAAGGAGGTTAATATGCTAAAATTAATAATACATTCATTAAAAAGTAAAAAGAATTGGTTTTTATTAAACCTTGCCATAACTATAATAATTACAATAATAATGCCTACATTGTTTAGAGCTAATTATCAATTTTTTTCATCATTTACAATGTTTTTAACAGCTGGTCTAATATTAGTTAGTAATTTTAAAGAATTATCGTTTTTACATGATGATAGGAAAATATCATATTATCTATCAAAACCAATAAGTATGATGAGTAAAATAAATATAGCTCTAATATCTAATGCTATATTTACAACGGCTGTTTTCTTGTTTACCTTTGCAATATCAAGCCTAGCTGGAGCAATTTTTTCAGCAAATGATCCTGTAAATGCAATTGAAGGATTTAGGTATTTTGAGTATGTTCACGATTCCCTAGCCTTTGTTAAAACTATGTATGCTTGGATATTGACTTTAGGTTTTGTTATCACAATTTCATCAGTATTAACTGGGAATGATACGATTTCAGTATTTGTAACTATATTTAATTATGCTTTACCAGCAATAGTATATTTAGTAATTATATTTATATGTAATATATTAGATAACACAATAGTAGGTTTGAGTGCAGAACTAATGGTTCAATCCTTTGTTGATAAACTATTACCATTAGACAAAATATATTTTACTGATTATGTTTATGATAAAGCTATTGACATATTTTATTTTATTAGATTAGCTTTATATTTTGGAATTACTTATTTACTGACTGTTTTTTCTGTAAAAACTAGAAAAAATGAGAGAACAGGTGATTATATTGTTCATAAAGGTTATAAGTATTTCATATCAATATTTGCTTCATTATTATTACCTATGTTTGTGACATCAAATATGGGAAACTATGATTTGTTTACGATTGTTGCTGTGCTTTTATTACTTTCAGCTTTATCCTATTATATATTAATATCAGTACTTGATAGGAGCTTTAAAATTTCTAAGCAAGCATTACAAATTTATGCACCTTTTATAATAATATTTATTGCTGTAATTTTCATTGGATCAGGAATTATGAAAGCTAGAACAGCGTTTATACCGGAGTTAACAGATATTAAAGCTGTATATATTGGCTCTAATTCTAGCTATTTAAAAGATGCTAAATATTTGAAGAAAACTGAACATAAATGGGAATCATTAATTAAAACAAGTTATGACAATGTGAAGGATAATGATTCAATAATTATGCTCAAAGAGAAGGATAGTATAGAAAAAGTAATTAAGCTACAAAAGTCTATGATGCAAAATAAAGAGGAAAATTATAATTACAGAAATGTTCATATTATATATTATCTAAATAATGGAAATAAGATAATAAGATCTTATAATATCGCATATAACAATGAGGAGAATGACTTATCAATCGAACTTAGTGATTTGATTCGTACTGAGGAGTTCATTCAAAAGAGATTTAAAGTATTTTGCGATGAAAATTATATTAATAATGTAAAATTTTCTGATATTTATATTTATAGTAACAATGAACAAAATGATATAGAAAATTTTAATTACAAGAGCTTTACTCTAGCTTATATGGATGATTTTAGAAGTTTTATTAAGAGTGATGATAATATAAGCCTTATACAAGCAAGTATTTTATTAGATTTAAACAGCTTTGATTTTTTCAATAGAATATATGATGATAAAGAATATATTGATAAAAAAATGTATTATGAAGATACTACAATTAATTTTGTACCTGCAATAGAAGATGGTATTAGCGTACAATATGTTGTAATTCCAAAAGAATTTAAGAAGACAAACACTTATATAGAATCTTTGAAATAAGATAATAATTAAACTTAAGATAAAAATAGCGAAGAGTGAAGTTTAACACTTTTCGCTGTTTTTTTAAAAAAATTAAATTTTAATTTTAATAAGTGGCTTTATCCACTTTTGGATAAATATCTTATCATCAAGGCTTTTTAAATTTGAAACTATGTTTTCAATGTTTCCTTTCAGGTAAGAATTTAATTTTTTAAGCTCGTTTTCAAGCTCAGCGTTTTCTGCTGCCTCGCTATTAAGCATTCCCATGTATTTTAAATGAATTCTTTTTCTTTCATTAGTATAGAAATCATCTATATTATCTTTGTGTAGTTGCAATGAGTTTAATATTTTCTCAATTGTACTTACAATATCTACTCCTATTGGATTGATTTCTATAATTGAAGATGAAAGCTCTCTTTGTAATAGTGGTAGAAGAAGCAATTCAATGGAATATCTCTGTAAATACCACTCTCTGAACCAGCTGCTCCAGCTAATACTATCAATGCCTTCTTTTTCACATATGATTCTAAACTTGTTTTTAAACTTGATTTTAAGCATTTTATAATCTTCAGTCCAGCTTTTTTCAATGTTTATCAAAGAGTTTAATAATCTTTTATTATTTTCAAAGTATTCTGCTTTAGCTAGAGTTGATTTTACAATATCAATCGTATTTTCAGCCATAAGCTCAAAGCTTACTCTATCAGATTTTTCTAACTTTGCTAAATCTTCAATAATATTATCTCCACGATTTATTTCTTCTAGCTTTAATTCTATTTCATCAGCATTTTTCCTTATGGATAGTAGTCTATTTTTTATTACTCGTAAATCAAAATCTATAATTTTTCTAATGAAATCACGTCTGTTACCAAACAGTAGATTTTCATCATCTGAAAGCTCTGATTCTGGCTCGTATTCTCTGAATAGTTCCATTTTTAATATCTTGAAGTTTTTAACGATATCTATCTTTTCACTTTCAAAAAAGTCCAGAATATCAATAATTGAGTCTATCCATTTTTGTACTGCCTTATAATATTTAATTATTGAGGAATTAATTGAGTTTAAATCATAATCTTCAATGAGCGTTTCAATGTCAAAAGCTGAAGAAAGTTCTGAACTTTGATGATATTTTGTAATTTGCTTATTTACTTCTTCATACTCATTTAGGAGAGCAGGTTTTTCAATATATACCTTATAGTATAGCTGGGTAATATTTTCATCATTGAAAATTGGCTCTAAACCATTACTAATAAACATATTAAGTGTAAATTGCGCCTTTTCTGTTTGGGAGTAAATTCTATTATCCATTATGCTTTTTGCGTATTCATCATTTGTTAGGCTTGTGTTGCACGGCAATAGATAAACATTAGCTCTGTTTCTATTATAATTATCTAAATCAAGGCAATAGGTATCTCCCTCAGTAGCAAACCAATAATCGAGGTTTTTAATTCTATGACAGTTTCCTTCTTGAAAAGGAAAGCTTTTATCATCAATCATTGTAATTAGCTGCTTTACTGTTGGGATATTCCAATTTTTATATGAGTTCAATTCTAGCTTATCAACTATTTCTATAGCTTCATCATAGGTAAATGTATGTGATTCGCTATTAACATTATAAAAATCAAAATAATCTAAGTTAGCCCATAGTATCCCAGTAAACCTGTCCATAATAACTTTTGGCTTGTTTTTAAAGAAATACCATCTTTGATCATTAATTGCATCTAATATTTTATCTATTCCTTCACCTGAAAGTGTTCTGATTTTTGAGTTGATACTTCTAAGCTTAGAATCTATTCCAGATAGAATATCTAAATGCTTTGCCTTTTCCTTTGTTAGATTTGCTTGTTCTTCATTAAGTTTATATATTTTTTCTGAATTTAAAGAATTATATGTGCCTTCGCAATTTTCTTCAATATTTTTAATTTCTTCCATTAATTGATTTTTTTTATCAAGTAATTCTATTATAGAGGAGCTTTGCATAGCATGAATTCCTTTCTTTATTTTACAAATTTTTATATTATCTATATAACTATAACATATAACTTGTAAACATGCCAATATTTATTGTTTGAAAAATATTAAAATTCATAATAATATTATACAAATTATAATGAGTTTTATTATAATATGATATTTTAATAGTTTTTTATTGAAAAAAAACGAATAAAATATTATAATTATAAAAAGAGAATTAAAAAAATATATAAAATTTAAATAATAAATTTTTAATATTATGAGCAATACAGGAGGATGTTATGCTTTGTAAGAAATGTGGCTCTGATATAAAAGAAAATATAAATTTTTGTGGTAAATGTGGTACAAAGATTGATAAAGAAGAATCTCCTAGTGCAAATGTTGAAAAATCATCAAATTCAAATAATATTGATGGTTTTATTGGTGATAAATCAAATAAAACAGATAAACAATCTGTGGATAGTGATGTTTTTACCAAGATAGATAAAACAAATAACAAATATGCTTATGAAAGTAAAATTGATGATAATAATAAGAACTATGGTAAAAAGAAAGGATCATTATTTAATAAATTATTAACTGTATTTAATAAACCGAAGGCTAGTAAAAAAGTTAAGTCTAGTTCTAAATCAAAACAAAAAAAAAATATAAAGGTTAAACAAAAGCCTAAAGTAAAGACAAAAAGTGTTAATAAACAGAAAAAAAAGACAACAAGTACTGGTAAAAAAGGTTTTAATAAAATACTAATTTTACTAATAATATTAGCACCAATAATTATAGTGGCAGCAGTATTTTTGTTTTTTCTGTTAAGAGGAAAGCCGTTAAATCCTAGCAATGATGTTGCTAAAGCTTTTAAAGCTACATTTGATCAAATTGCAAAATATGAAGAAAAAGCAAAGGAATTACCTGATTTTTCAATAAATAAAACAGAGGCTTCATCTGATGATAAAAATAAAGAAGCAAAGATTTTTGAAAAAGAACAATATTTAAAGATTAAAAACGCAAAAGGCGGACTAATAAATGAGGATATTTTAGGAAGCCTAAAGGGTTTGTCGTTTAAAATAAATGAAAAGCAAGATATTGAAAATGATTTATTTAGCGATAAGTTGACATTGTCTAATGAAAAGAATGAAGAGATTTTTGCAGAAATATCTTCATCAAAAGAATCAGTAGTATTAAAGTTGCCAAACTTATATAATAGTAATTTAGCAATGCATTTTATCAATGAGGATAAAACAGAGGGTGATAAAACAAAAGGTGAAGATGGTGGAAAAGAAGATAGTACTACCACTCAAGCTGTTACTAGTAACCCTTATTACAATGATGTGAAGCAGCTTCTTGATATACTAAAGAATGGTGAAAGCTCATTTATCTCATTAAAGAATACCGTTAAGGATAAGTCATTTATTCTAATTAATGATATTGTAAAAAATGCTAAATTTACTTTGTTAAGCGAGAATGAACAATCTTTTGAAAAAGAATATAGCACAAATATTGATAATATCGCTTTGTTAGAATCTTTAAAAGCATTTATAACTGAAATTAAAGAAGATGATTTTAATAATAAGTTACAATTATTATTTTCTAATTTATTAAACGGAGATAGCTTAAAGTTAGCTGAGTTTTTAACTGTAGGAAGTCCAGACATGTTAATAACAAGTATAGATAACACTATTAAAATCCTATCACCAGAGGAGAACACAGAAGAAGTACAAGAGAAAAAAGGTGCTGGAATAAGCCTTGGAGAAATTGTAGGAGATACAGCAAAGCAAATGGCTAATTGGACTGAGAAGGATGTTGAACAGGTAGCACAAATTGACATTCCAAAGGAAACAGAGATCAGACTTTTGGTTAATCAAAATGGAACAATAAGTGATGTAAGTTTTAGCATTGTAATTGATGGCACTTTAATATCTGTAAATATTAACATTGAAGAATTAGAAAATAAGCTCAGCTTAAATACTAGCTTAAAGATATCAAAAGGAGATAGTAATATAAGCATAGATTTAGTATCTATTAATGAGCAATCAAGCTCTGATGAGATTAAAAGAGGTAATACAATAAGTATTACAAGTTTGTTAGATGATAAAATTGTACTTGATAGCTATGATATATATAATTTAAAATCAAATGTTTATAAGTCAAAGTATGATTTTTCAATAATAGAAGGTAGCGAGGAATTTATTTTTAACCTTGATTTATCTGCTAAATATAAAGAAGAAAATGAGAGTAGTAGGCTAGATATAGATAGCTTGAAAGTAAATATAAACGATGGTTTATATAATTTTGATTTAGAATTTGTAGGTCATATTATAAAGAACATGACAAGTTCAATAGAATTAATGAATAGTAGCAGCGCGATTTTCATCGATAATATGACAAAAGAAGAAACTGATATAATTATTAAAGAGATTAACAATAATTGGAATAAATTTTTAGATAAATTTAGAAGAAAAGAATGGTAGTAGGAGGGAGCTAATGAATTTATTTAGTAAAAAGGAAAAGGAAAAGGAAGTTAATCAAAATGTTCAAGCTGTAAAACGTACAAGAACTAGTAATATTAGTGAAGAAGCACAAATTGAAGAAAAAATTCGTAAAGAGAAGATTCAAATAAGTGAAGCTTTGCAAGAAGTTGGACAAATGTATTATGAGTTATATAGAGATGAAGCTCATTTTAAATTAGTGCCAATCTGCAATATGATTGATGAATCATATAAGGTAATCTCTTTGTGTGAAAAGCAAAAACTGATCTTAAAGGGAATACAAATATGCCCGAACTGCAAAACTACACTTGATTTAGAATCGATTTTTTGTAAGAAATGTGGTACTAAGCTAGATGCTGTTGAAGAGCTTAGCTTAGCAATTGAAAATGATTCATCTCAAAAACAAAGCATTCCTGATTTAATTAGGTGTCATGAATGTGGTAGTAGTATGCCTAGAGATTTAACGTTTTGCACAAACTGTGGTGCTAAGCTTAAATTGGTTTAGAGTCTAAATTATGAATAATATATTGAAAGAAAATGAGAAAATAGAAGACTTACAGTGTAAGGGACTAAAAATCATACAAAATAAGAAATGGTTTTGTTTTGGTATTGATGCAGTACTGTTAGCTAATTATTGCGAGCTAAAAAAAGGCTCAAGGGTTGTTGATTTAGGAACAGGAACAGGGATAATACCACTTCTCTTATATGCTAAAAAAAATGTTTCCTTGGCAATAGGTGTAGAAATTCAAGCAGATGTTGCAGATATGGCAAGGAGAACGGTAAGCCTTAATAATCTTGATGAGTATATAAAAATATTGAATATTGACTTAAAAGAAATTACTAAGCATTTAGAGCCTTATTCTTATGATGCAGTTATTTCTAATCCTCCGTATAAGCTTTATAATAGCGGACTTCAGAATATATCAGAGCAGAAAACAATTTCGAGACATGAAGTAATGTGTAATCTTGAAGATGTTATTGCTAATGCTTCAAAACTACTAAAGCAATATGGGAAATTTTACTTGGTTCACAGACCTGATAGACTTGTTGATATAATGTGTTTATTAAGACAATATAAATTAGAACCAAAAAAAATAAGATTTGTGCATCCTCGTGTTAATGATAAGCCTAATTTAGTGCTGATACAAGCTTCAAAAAATGCTAATAAGGAGTTAAAATTTGATTCTCCTTTATATGTGTATAATGAAAATGGAGAGTTTAATGAGGAGATTCATACTATTTATAATTCTTTAGAATAATTTATATAACTATATAAATGATATGCTCCTTTTATTGTGAACAGTGAAACATTAACTGACTGCTATTTAAAGGAGTTTATTTTAAATTAAGCGATAATTAAGAATAGCTTAGTATAATATTAATAAATATAACAAAGCTTGAGTGAGATTTAATTAAAAGAAAGGAAGCATCTACTGTAATTTTTATTTATTATTGGTAGGTGTAAAGGTGTAATAATGAGAGTGTTAATTGTTGAAGATGAGGTTAAAATAACACAGGCTTTAAAATTTCTATTTTCTAAGCAAAAAATTGACTTAGATATTGCTAATGATGGAGAGGAGGGAATGCTTCTCTCAAAGAAAGATATATATGATGTTATTATACTTGATATTATGCTTCCTGGCGTAAATGGTATTGAAATACTTAAAAATTTAAGAAAATCAGGTAGTAATACTCCTGTAATAATGTTAACTGCAAAAGATACTGTAGATGATAGAGTATTTGGGCTAGAAACAGGAGCTGATGATTATTTAGCTAAACCTTTTGCTACAAAGGAACTGATTGCTAGAGTAAAAGCACTTGCTCGCAGAAAATCAACAGATTTTATTGGTGAAGTTTATGAATTTGAAGACATAAAATATGATGTTAAAAATTATATGCTTTATGTAAATAATATTGAGTATAAAATACCACTTAAAGAAGCTATGCTTATGGAAATGCTTATTAAAAAACCAAAACAGGTCTTTACAAGAGAACAGATAATAGATAGAATTTGGGGACTTGAAGCTGATGTTTTAGAAAGTAATATTGAGATATATGTACATCATCTAAGACGCAGATTAGAAAATACAAATGCAAAAATTGAAACAGTTCGTGGCGTTGGATATATGCTGAGCAATTCTTAGAACAGAGGGTAAATAATTATGTTTAATAGACTTCATATAAAGTTAACCTGCTATATGGGTATTATATTAACAGTATTTATGGTATTTATTACAGTAGGAATATATTTCTTTACTAAATATGTATATGAGGATCAAACTCGTAAAATTATGGCAAATGAAGCGCTTAAAATACAGTTATATAATAGGGACCCTGTGTATTTAGATGATTTATTTAAAAACAGAACCTATCCAAAAATAGAGGATAGAATATTCATGTTTGGTAGAGAAACAATGAGTTCAAATTATTTCTCATATGACAAGGATTTAAACATTCTTCATCTTAAAAGTAGTGATTCTAAACTTTCAAAGGCTATACTAGACCTTGCTATGGCATCCTTGTATGATAAAAAGGATAGTTATGTTAAAAGAAAAATAAGTGGAGTAGGGTATAGGATTTATACAAAATATGTGGGGACATATAATAACCCAAAGGTTATTCAGGTTTATGAGGATAACTCAGGCGAAAGCTATTTTTGGTCGTTTTTAACTACAGTATTGTGGCTTGTAGGCGTTGCAGGTATTTTAACATTATTGACACTTAGCTATGTCTTTACGGGTAAGGCTTTAAAGCCCGTAAAGGAAACATGGATAAAACAAAAGGAATTTATTGCCGATGCTTCACATGAGCTCAGAACTCCATTGACTGTTATACAAACAAATCTTGATGTTATGATGAGTGATGAAGAGGGTACTATAGAAGAAAATGAAATGTGGCTAGACAATGCTTATTCAGAAACAAAAGTAATGGCTAATATGATAGATCAATTGCTTACACTTGCTAAGGTAGATGCTAATGAAAATAATCTTGAAATAATGGAATTATCATTATCAGAAATTGTAGAAAATGTATGTGATAATATGGAAATAATTGCATGTAATAAAAATATAAAGTTGGTGACAGAAATAGAAGAAAATGTTATAATGAAAGGCGATTATGACAAGATCAGGCAACTTGTTGTTATTTTAATTGATAATGCAATTAAATATACTCAAGATGGAAGTGTAATTGTAAAACTTTATTCCGATAGAAAGCAAAAGATATTATCTGTAATAGATACTGGAATAGGAATCTGTGAAGAGGATAAGCTAAGAATTTTTGACAGATTTTATAGGTCAGATAAGGCAAGAAATAGGAATTTTGGCGGAACAGGCTTAGGTCTAAGCATAGCTAAATGGATTGCTGAGTCACATAAAGCTAGCATAGAGGTTGAAAGTGAAGTTGGAAAAGGAAGTACATTTACAGTTAAATTTATGTAGAATTACTTTGTATACTGTTAGGAAGGGACATAATTTTTAAATGAGTGAAAAGAATAATATATCAACATATATTTTAATTGTACTTTCTGTTCTGTTTATACCTTTAGCATATATATATTCAATATATCTTATAGGGAGAGACATATTTAAGAAAAACTATAAATCATTAAACTATATTAAGAGTAATAAGTATTTACTATTTATATCAATATCAGTTTTAATATCAATAATATTTTCAAAATATATTGCGATATCATCATTCTATGGAATGATGATATTTGTGTGTATTGGAGTGATTTCATATGTTAGTGTTAATTATAAAGTTGGGAATGCATCTTGTGGAAATGACAATATAAATAAAGGTGATGAAATGACTAAACTTTTAACGGTCATTTATATTGCATCACTGGTTTCTTATGCTATTGGTTTTTATCAGATATTAGATCCAAACTTTATAATGCCAACAAAATGGGTTGATGTAAATGAGTATAATCTAAAAAAGCGAATATATTCAAGCTTTTTCAATCCAAACATATTTGGCTTTTATATAAACATTATTATTCTAATAATATGCACGCGTTTTAGCTTACCAAAAGATAAAAGAAATAATAGTAGGAAGTTTGATATTCTTGAAAAGACTACCTTCATATGCTCTATTATATGTTTATTTTATACATTTTCAAGAGCAAGTTGGATGTCGCTTATATTAGCATTATTATTGCTTGGATTGTTTTTTAATAAAAAATATATCTTATTCTTAGTATTAATATTTATTTGCATTTTTGGTGCTGATGTAATACTTGGAATTAACAGGTTTGATGTAGCAAAGCTTCCAGAGGATAGTTCCTTTGCTTATAGATTAGAATTGTGGAGAACTAGTATAAAAATTATTAAAGACAATTATTTTACTGGTATATCATATGGTACTCTTTATAAATATACAGGCTTGTATAGCGTTATTATAAAAAAATACGTTGATCATTGCCATAATATATATCTTCAAATATTATTAGATTTAGGAATTCAAGGATTTTTAGTATTTGTGTTTAGTCTTTATTATTCTGTTAAAAACTTAATTAAGCAATATTTACTTGATAAGAATGACAAATTATCAATGTTCTTATTACTTCTATTGACTATGACTTTAACACATGGGTTCGTTGATGCAGTAAGCTTAACTCCGCAAATTATGATGATATTGTCATTAATTACTGGAGTAGCTTTAGCTATAAAGAAAAATAAAAGTATGATAGTAATGGAGGAGAGTAAATGATATATGCAATTATTTTAATAGTTTTTTTGATAGGGAGACTAATTTATAAAAACTGGTCTTTAACAAAGCTTGTAGAAAGATTAAATAAGACACTTTATTTAGATAGAGACCCAGAAGAATATATTAAGGAGTGCAATAAGCAGCTAGAAAAATCTTATAGTAATAAAGAAAGAGATATTAATTTACTGCAAAAATCAACAGGCTTGTTTTATGCTGGAAGATTTGATGAAGTGAAGGATGTATTGTTAAGGCAGATGGGTAAAATTCCAGCAAACGGACAGCATATATATTATCAAGCTTTAGTATTATCCATGCTTTTTGGTGGAGAAGTCGAAGAAGGTCATAAGGTGTTTGATGCTGCGAAGGAAATATTATCATCTTATAAACGCACAGAAGGAAACGCAAGGGGTTTAGAATTTATATTTGCAGTTGATGATTTATTTCAAGGAAAGTATGAAGAGAGAAAAGAGTTTTTTCTTGAACAATGTGAAAATGGGAGAAACTACTATAGACAAGCTATGGCAAACTATTGTGCAGGCTTGATATATAAACAAGAGAATGATTTTGATGAGATGAAGAGACACTTTAAACTAGCTAAAGAATTAGGTAAAAACTCTTTTGTCGAAAAATTACTTGCTGGAGAAGTAGAATAATTTAATGTCGAAATTTAGCAAAAAGTGTCATATAATTTATTCGGTTTTTCAAAATAAATTGTAGAAAAGTAAGGACAAATAGTGTATTATATAATAAGATAAATATTTCGCTCGGGGGAGGTAATATATATGTTAAATAGTACAAGCTCATTTATTGCACTTGAAGAGGAGCTTAAAAGCCGATTCATTTCAAACATTTCGCATGAGCTAAGAACGCCAGCCAGCATAATTTATTGTGCAATTAGGAATATTGAAACGGATTTAAAAGAAGAAAATATAGTTATTCCAGAAAAAAGCTCTGATTACTTTGAAACTATTAGGAAAAATGTGGACAGGCTATTAAAATTATTTGATAATATGCTTGAGATTACTAACATAAGAGCGGGATTATTAGATATAAATTTAATGGTATGTAATGTTGTAAATCTTGTAGAGGATATTAATTTTTCAGTGTCAGAGTATTTAAGAAAATATAATGTTAGCATGATTTTTGATACTGAAATAGAGGAAAGATATCTCAACATAGATCCTAAAATAATTGAAAGAGTTATTCTCAATTTAATATCTAATGCAATTAAATATTCTAGAGATAATATAATGCTCGAAGTATTTATCAAAGTTTATGAGTATAGTGATAAAGTGTGTATTTCTATAAGAGATAATGGTATAGGCATTGCAAAAGCTAAATTATCAGAAATATTTGGCATTTTTAACCAGTCTAGCAATTGCATGACTAAAAATTCAGAAGGCAGTGGAACAGGTCTATGCCTTGTAAAGTTATTGCTTGGAATGCTTGATGCTGATATTAAAGTAAATAGTAAGCTTGGAAGTGGCACTGAGTTTATAATAGAGCTTCCAATTAATAGACAAATAGATTTTGATCCTTATGATGAAAATAATATTCGTGATTATTTTGTTAAAAAAGAAAATATTGATAAAGAATTTTCTGATATAGACTTAGATAATAAATTAGATTTATGCAACATATAATGCAGAGGATGATGTTCCTCTGCATTATAAATAAAAGACAGGGATGATTTCCCTGCCTTTTTATAATTTTATTCACCAAGTAAAATTTTTGTTAAAGGTGATGTTATCGGTAAAATTATAGTTTTATTATCACCAGTAAGTGAAAGCTTTATAGCATCAAGGCTTCTAATAAATTCATAAAAATCTTTTCTTTCAGCTGTATTGTATGCTTCAGATAAAATTTTCATGTATTCAGCTTCACCTTCAGCTAACAAAGTTTCAGCCTTTGCCTTTGCTTCTGAAATACTGATTTGTATTTCTCTATTTGTACTGTTTTGAATTTTTTGTGATTCTTCTTCACCTTCAGCTACATATCCAGCTGCGATTTGTGCTCTTTCAGAAATCATTCTGTTAAATACTGCTGTCTTGTTGTCATTAGGAAGATCTAATCTCTTGGTTTCAACAGTAAGTATAGTGATACCATATTCTTGCATTGGCTTTGCAACTATCTCCATTATATCTGAGCTTAAGGCTCCACTTCTGCTGCTTATAACATCATTTTGTGTTTGGCTTCCTATTAAAGTCTTTAAAGCATTGTAAACAACAGTATCAATTCTTGATTCAGCATTAGAAATAGATGAGCTTAATGATTGTGCGAACTTTAATGGGTCTGATATTCTCCATAGAACATAGCTATCTGCAACCATTGCCTTTTTATCCTTAGTTATAACGTCAGATGGTGCAAGGTCATACAATATAATGTTCTTAGGTAATGTATCGACATTTTCTATAAAAGGAAGCTTAAAGCTCACTCCAGCTTTGTCTATAACTCTATTTACTTTACTAAATTGCTTAATTAACTTATATTCATTTTCATATGTAATTATTGTAAAGGAATTAATTAATATCAGAGCTACTAATATACATACAATAACAATTATTGATTTTTTCATTATTCATTACCTCCTGTAAATGATTTTAGAGGTAAAACCTTTTGTGTAGTTCCATCGCCGTTGTCAATAATGACCTCTAGGCCTGGCATTATTTCCTCCATTGTTTCAAAAAACATTCTTTTCTTTGTTATTTCTGGAAACTTTATGTACTCTTCATACATCTTGTTAAATCTCGCTACTTGACCAATTGCTTCATTTATTCTTCTTGCCTTTGTAGCTTCAGCATCTTGTATGATTTTATCTATCTCCGCTCTAGCAGCAGGTAGCTTTTCATTTCTATATTTATTAGCATTGTTTATAGCAGTTTCTTTGCTTTGCTTTGCTGTTTCAACTTGCTTAAATGCTTCCATAACTTCTTCTGTTGGAGGCTCTGCATCTTGAATAGTAATATTGATTATTTGAATTCCAATATCATGCATAGCTAGCTTTTCTAAAACATACTCTTTTGTCTTTGCTTGAATCTCAGCTTTTCCAGTAGTTAATACATCATCTACATTAGAGCTACCAATTATTGTTCTTATAGAGCTTTGACAAATATTTTTTAGTATAGAAATTGGGTTTTGAGAAGCATAGAGTGCTTTAATAGGGTCAGACACTTTGTATTCAATAAAAAAATCAATATTGATAAAGTTATAGTCCCCGGTTATCATAAGAGATTCTGATTCTACACTATCTCCTGAGTCTTGATTGTATCCAATAGTTAAACCCTTTATTGTAGTATCTACCTTTCTAATTTCTTGCACAAATGGTATTTTAAAGTGCAATCCTGAACTTGCAATACCGGTTGGTTGCCCGAAAGTTAGTATAATAGCTTGTTCCTGTTCTTTTACTTGATAGCTGGAGTTAAAAGCTATTATTAATATTACTAATATAAGGCCTATAATAGTAATTAATCTAGAAGCACTGCCACTAGACATTTTTCTTGGTGAAGCATTTTGATCTCCGTTATAGGGATCAAAATCTGAATTTTTTGAAAATAAATCTTTAAAAAATTTGTTCAAGTTACTAAACACCTCCATTTAATTGTCTATAAAATCTTTGTTAGACAATTAACATTATACTATAATTTGATATATTTTCAATAGAAAATTCATATTTTAATAGAATTCTAATTTAATTTTAAGAAAGTATTTCTAACATTTGACTTTATTAAAAAAAAGTATATAATATAATAGTAAGAAAAAATTTTTATGGCTGATGAGGTAATGCACAATGAAAAAAATATTTGGATATTTAAAACCTTATATTGGGCGGATGAGCTTAGGTGTCATTATAAAATTCATTGGAACAATAATGGATTTATTTATTCCATGGATACTAGCTCATATTATAGACAATGTTATTCCATTACAGAATATCAAATTGATATTTATATGGGGTGTGCTGATGATAGTTTGTTCGATCTTAGGAGTGACGCTTAATATAGCGGCAAATCGAATGGCAGCTAAGGTGGCAAGAGATACAACAAGAAGAGTGAGACATGATTTGTTTAAAAAGATTTCATATCTTTCTAGTACACAGGTAGATGAGTTTGGTATACCTTCATTAATATCAAGAATGACTACAGATACCTACAATGTACATAATATGATTGGTATGATGCAAAGGATAGGAATAAGGGCCCCAATTTTAGTTATTGGCGGTATTTTTATGACTAGTTCGTTAGACTTATATCTAACTTTAGTTTTAATTGCTATATTACCTATACTAGGTCTATTGGTTTACTTTGTAACGAAGAAAAGCTTGCCTTTATATAAGGAACAGCAAGCTTCTATTGATAGGCTAGTAAGAAAGGTAAGAGAGAATATTGTTGGTATCAGAGTAATAAAAGCATTATCAAAAACTGAGTATGAAAGAGAGCAGTTTAGAGATGTAAACTTAGATGTTGTTAAGAAGGAGAAAAAAGCTGGAATGACTACCGCTATCATTAATCCTTCAATGAGTTTACTTTTAAATATAGGTTTGGTTTTTGTTATTATTGTTGGAGCTTTTAGGGTAAATGCTGGATCAACAGAGGTTGGTAAAATTATTGCATTTTTAACATATTTCACAATTATTTTAAATGCGATGATGGCTGTGACAAGAGTTTTTATTGTATTCTCAAGAGCAAGTGCATCTGCTAATAGAATTCAAGAGGTACTTAATACTGAAGAGGATTTAGTTATTCATGCTACAGCAGAAGAAAATAATTTGAAAGCAGGCAAGCCTTCAAATAAAAGTGAATATCATATAGAATTTAAAAATGTTTCGTTTTCATATAACTCCGTGGAAAATAATCTAAACAATATAAGCTTTAAATTAAAAAAAGGAGAATCTTTAGGTATAATAGGTTCAACAGGCTCAGGAAAAACAACTATAATAAGTTTATTGATGAGATTTTATGATGTTAATGAAGGAGAAATCCTAATTGATGGAGTGAATATAAAAAGTATAGATAAAGTTAAGTTGAGTGAAAAATTTGGAATAGTATTTCAAAATGATACTATTTTTGAAGACACAATATTAGAAAACATTACTCTTGGAAGAAAAATTGACTTAGAACAGGTAAAAAAAGCATCTGCCTATGCCCAAGCATCAGATTTTATAGAAAACATAGATGGTAATTATGATGCAAAGCTAGACATTAGGGGTGCTAACCTCAGTGGTGGTCAAAAACAAAGAATTTTAATTGCTAGAGCATTAGCTGGAAGACCAGAAATACTTATATTAGATGACTCATCAAGTGCGTTAGATTATAAAACAGACGCAAACTTAAGAAAAGAAATTGGTGATAAGTTTAAAGATACAACAACAATAATAGTTGCACAGAGAGTTAGCTCAATTATGAATTCAGATCACATAATTGTGCTAGAAGAAGGCGAAATTTTAGGTTATGGAACTCATGATGAATTGATTAATACCTGTGAGATATATAAAGAGATAAGTCAGTCTCAGATGAGTGAGGAGTATTGATATGGCAAAAGAAAACAATGTAAAAAAGGCAGCTAAAGCTCCAAAGAAATCAAGAAAAAAAGTCATACTTAGATTATGGCAATATTTATATAAGCATAAATATCTATTGCTATTAGCATTTGCACTTACTATTATAGGAAATCTTTTAGCCCTTGTTGGACCTAAGCTTTCTGGTATGGCAGTTGATAATATTGAATTTGGTAAAGGACATGTTAATTTCGATGGTGTTTTTCAATATGTTTACTTAATGATTATATTTTATATATTGTCAGCAGTTTTTTCATATATACTTTCTGTAGTAATGATACACATAAGCCGTAAGGTAGTATTTGAAATGCGTCAGGATTTGTTTTCAAAGCTTATGAAGTTACCTGTTGGATATTTTGACAAGCATCAAACAGGAGATATTTTAAGTAAAATGTCTTATGATATTGATACTATTAATACATCCTTGTCTGCAGATTTAATTCAAATATTTGCAAGTATTATCACATTAGTAGGATCATTTGTAATGATGGTTACAATTTCACCATATCTTGTAATAGTATTTTTAATTACAATACCAATATCAGTGCTTTTAACTAAGTTTATTACTGGAAGGACTAGTCCTTTATTTAAAAAGCGTTCATTTAAGATAGGAAAGTTAAATGGATTTGTTGAAGAAATGATTTCTGGTCAAAAAACTATAAGAGCATATAATCGAGAAGAAAAGGCAATAGAAAAGTTTGATGAGAAAAATGAGGATGCTGTTCAAGCATATTATGATTCTGAATATTATCAAATTGCTGGTCCAGCTGTTAATTTCGTAAACAATCTATCTCTATCATTGATAAGTGTTTTAGGTGCAATTTTTTATTTAAAAGGAATGATGAGTGTTGGAAATATATCCTCATTCGTTTTGTATTCAAGGAAGTTTTCAGGACCTATAAATGAAATGGCTAATATTATTGGTGAATTTCAATCTGCTTTAGCCGCTGCTGAGAGGGTTTTTAACTTAATAGATGAAATAGAGGAAAAACAAGATGTTGAAAATGCTGTAATTTTAGATAAAATAGAGGGAAATGTTGAACTGAAGAACATTGAATTTGGATATTTACCTGATAAAAAAATCATTCAAAATTTAAGCTTTCAAGCTAAAAAAGGAGCTTTGATTGCTATAGTTGGTCCTACAGGCGCTGGAAAAACAACTCTAATTAATCTTTTGATGAGATTTTACGATGCTGATAAGGGAACAATAAAAGTTGATGGAAATGATGTTTTAAATACTACAATGTCTAGTTTAAGGAAATCTTATGCTATGGTTTTACAAGATACATGGTTGTTTCATGGTAGTATATATGAGAATGTTTCGTACGGGAAAAAGGATGCTAGTTTAGAAGAGGTAATAGAAGTTTGTAAAGCAGCAAAAATTCATTCATATATAAAAAAATTACCAAAGGGTTATGATACTATCATAAGAGAAGATGGTACAAATATTTCAAAAGGTCAAAAGCAATTGTTAACAATTGCTCGAGCGATGCTCTTAGATTGTAAAATGCTCATACTTGATGAAGCAACATCAAATGTCGATACAAGAACAGAAATAAGAATTCAACAAGCAATGAGAAGATTGATGAAAGATAAGACTTGCTTTATTATTGCACATAGACTCTCAACAATACAAAATTCTGATTTGATTTTAGTCGTAAATAATGGTAATATAATTGAGCAGGGAAATCATGAAGAACTTATGAGAAAGAAGGGTTTCTATAATAAGCTATATAATTCCCAGTTTGAATAAATGAAGTAATGAGGTTTAAGTTAATGATAAGTAATAGGAAAGGATGCACCGAGCCCATGCACAGATATCCATTGATGATTTATGCAACAGGTGCATGGGCATGTTAATGTACGATTATGAAAGAATAAAAAGTAATTTATCAACTAAATATATTGGACAAGTATTTGTGCAATTTGATGATTTGCCTTCTGTTCACTTAAAAGCTAAGAATATTAGTGAAAGCTGTCCTAGTGGAATGCTTGTATTATGTCAAACTCAGGATGATGTAAGGCTTAAAAATAATAAAAGCTGGCAGAGTAAGTCTATTGAAGGAATTTTGATGAGTATAATATTAAAGGAAACTAAAAGTAGAGATTATAGCTCTGAAATATTGCAGATAGCAACAGCCTCTGTATGTGAAGCATTGCTTAAACTAGATGACTCTGTTGATTGTCATATAAAATGGCCTAATGATGTTTATTTATATGATAAAAAAGTAGCTAGTGTATTCTCAGAAAAAATCGATAAAAAAGATAACAATAGCTTGATAATCAGCATATATCTTAATATTTCGCTAGAGGATGAGGCTGCAAGTGATGAGTTAACTAATATAGGAACTGTTACAGATATAATTAAAAAAGTGATTATCAAAGAAGATATAATTAGTAATATTTTAAATAAAATAGAAGCATACTATGATGAATTGATTAAGACAAAGGCATTGAGCAACTCATTAGATGTTTTTAGAAATCATAATCATATAATTGGCAAAGAGATAGGAGTTAGACTTATCAATAAAAAGACAATTAGGAAGCTTAAGGCTATTGATATTAATAGTTTAGGAGAAATTGTCGCAGTAAATCACAGCCCTGGCAAGTCTAGTGTTGGAGAAATAGAGCAATTAAAATATGGTAGAGATATTATTGAATGGTGCGTAGATGAATGGGTTGAAGATTAGAAATTTAAGATTAGAAAATAATATTATATTAGCACCGATGGCTGGTATAACTGATTTAACATTTAGAACAATATGTAAGAGCTTTGGTGCAGGACTATTGTCAACTGAAATGATAAGTGCTAAGGGTTTATATTATAAGGATAGAAAAACAGAAGAACTCATGAAATCAAATGAGAGCGACAGACCGTTATCTATGCAGATTTTTGGAAATGAGCCTGATATCATGGCTTATGTAGTTAAAAATGTTTTAAATGATTTAATAAATATAGATATAATAGATATTAATATGGGTTGCCCTGCTCCTAAAATTGTTAAAAATGGTGATGGTTCAGCCCTTATGAAAAATCCAAAATTAGCAGGAGAAATAGTTAGAAAAGTTAGAGATGCTTCAAAAAAACCTGTTACAGTTAAATTTCGTTCAGGTTGGGATGCAAATAGTATAAATGCTGTAGAATTTGCAAAAATAATTGAAGCTAATGGAGCTGATGCTATAACAGTTCATGGCAGGCATAGAGAGCAGTTCTATTCAGGTAAAGCGGACTACAATATAATTAAAATGGTCAAGGATAGTGTTAAGATTCCTGTTATCGGTAATGGTGATGTTTTTAGTGTAAATGATGCTAAAAATCTTATAAATTCAACAGGTTGTGATGCTATTATGGTAGCTAGAGGAGTCTTAGGTAATCCATGGCTCATTAGGAATTTAGTTAATGCTTTGAAGACTAATGACAATGCTAATAATCCAGATTATGAAATAACTGAGCCTAGTCCTTCTGAAAGACTAGATATGTTAAAAAAGCATATACAACTCTTAAGTATGGAATTACCTGAAAAACTTACAGTTTTAGAAATGCGTAAACATGCAGCTTGGTATATAAAAGGCCTAAAAAATTCGTCAGAGATAAGATGTAAGATTAACTCAATAGATAATTTAGAAAGTTTATGTGAATTACTTGATAAATATATTGATACTTTAGATTAAATCTATTGAATAAATACATTAATAGTTACATAAACATAAATAAGAAAAATTTTCAAAATAAGGGTTGACATATTTGATTTTCTTTAATATAATGTGTTAATTAACTGACAAATAATTATACAATTATTATTTTTTAGGGAGAGAAGGTATATGGATAATAAGGTAATATTACTTACAGCTGAGGGCTATAAAGAACTCGCTAATGAGTTAGAATATCTAAAATCAGTTAGACGTAAAGAGGTTGCAGAAAAGATAAAAGTTGCTTTATCATTTGGGGATATAAGCGAAAATGCTGAATATGATGAGGCAAAAAATGAACAAGCACTTGTAGAAAAGAGAGTCGCAAAACTAGAGTCAACACTTAAGCTTGCTAAGCTTATTGAGGAACAAAAGCAAAGTGGAATAATAGGAATAGGCTCAAAGGTTAAAATAAGAGATATTGAATTTGACGAGATTATGGAATACAATATAGTTGGTTCAGCAGAGGCTGATCCATTTAGAGGTAAAATATCGAATGTTTCTCCTTTAGGAACAGCTTTATTAGGTAAAAAAATAGGAGACCTAATAGAAGTACTTTCTCCTCACGGAGAGAATATAAAGTATGAAATTTTAGAGATCTAAGAGTGAACTACGTTCACTCTAGGGAAGAATCTATCGATTCTTCAACAAAATAGTTTCGCTCTAGGGAAGAATCTTACGATTCTTTGTAATTTATACTATTAATATATATTAAGATTAAATAAGGTGGTGTGCAAAATGTCTGAAATTCAAAATCAAGGTGATTTAAGACAGGTAAGATTAGACAAATTTAATGAATTGAAAAGAGTTGGAAGAAACCCTTTTGAAATATCTAAATTTGATGTTACAAGCAACAGTGAGGAAATAAAAAGTAAGTTTGAAGAGATGGAAGGTAAAACAGTATCAGTAGCAGGCAGAATTATGTCAAAGAGAGGTCAAGGTAAGGTAGGCTTTTACGATATTCAGGATACAGCTGGCAGAATTCAGATATTTGCGAAACAAGATACACTAGGTGAGGAAGAATATAGCTATTTTAAAACAAATGATATTGGAGATATAATAGGAGTAACTGGTGAAGTTTTTAAGACTAAAATGGGTGAAATATCCGTTAGAGCTGAAAGTGTAGTATTATTATCAAAATCATTACAAACACTTCCAGAAAAATTTCATGGCTTAAAGGATACTGAGATCAGATATAGACAAAGATATGTTGATTTAATTGTTAATCCAGAAATTAAAGATGTTTTTATTAAACGTAACATTATTATAAAAGGCATACGTGAATATTTGGATAATCATGGCTATATGGAGGTTGACACTCCAGTATTAAGTGCTATAGCTGGTGGAGCGAATGCAAGACCTTTCATAACACATCACAACACTTTAGATATAGATATGTATATGAGAATCGCTAATGAGCTATATTTAAAAAGATTGATAGTTGGCGGTTTAGCAGATGGTGTATATGAAATGGGAAAAATGTTTAGAAATGAAGGTATGGACACTACTCATAATCCAGAATATACAGCTATAGAGCTATATAAGGCTTATGCTGATTATAATGATATGATGGATTTGACTGAAAATATTATTGCTTATGTTTGTGAAAAGGTTAATGGAACTACAAAAATAAATTATAATGGAACAGACCTTGATCTTACTCCACCATGGAGAAGAGTAAGAATGCAGGATGCTGTTAAAGAATATACAGGTATTGATTTTGACTTAATAAATACTGATGAAGAAGCAATCAAGGTAGCTAAAACAAAGAAAATTGAGATAAAACCATTGATGACTAGAGGACATGTTATAAATGCTTTATTTGAAGAATATTGCGAAGAACATCTTATTCAACCAACCTTTGTTACTCATCATCCAGTTGAGATTTCTCCTCTAGCTAAAAGAAATGTAGCAGATCCAAGACTTACTGATAGATTTGAAGCATTTATCAATACAAAGGAAATAGCAAATGCTTTCTCAGAATTAAATGATCCAGTTGATCAAAGAGAAAGATTTGAGGATCAAATTAAGCAGAAGGAAGCTGGAGACGATGAAGCTCACATGATGGATTATGATTTCCTAAATGCTATAGAGGTTGGTTTACCTCCAACAGGCGGACTTGGAATAGGTGTAGATAGATTAATCATGTTCTTGACAAATCAAGTTTCAATAAGAGATATAATATTATTCCCAACAATGAAACCAGTAGAATCTGAAAAGAAGGTTGAAAATCCTGTTGAAGAAGCACCAGTTGCTATAGCAGAAAATTCTGCATTTGTAATACCGGAAAAAATCGACTTTTCGAAAGTAGAAATTGAACCATTATTTGCAGATACTGTTGATTTTGACACTTTCTCAAAGAGTGATTTCAGAGCTGTAAAGGTTCTTGCTTGCGAAGCTGTTCCTAAATCAAAGAAACTCTTAAAATTTACATTAAATGACGGAACTTCTGAAAGCAGAACAATCTTAAGTGGTATCCATGCATTCTATGAGCCAGAAGAACTTGTTGGCAAGACATTAATTGCTATCACAAATCTTCCTCCAAGAGACATGATGGGAGTTCAATCTTGTGGTATGCTTCTAAGTGCAATCCACAACGAAGCAGGTGAAGAAAAACTCAATCTTTTAATGCTTGATAACCGCATCCCTGCCGGTGCTAAATTATACTAAAAAATTGATTTACCAACTTTTTAAACTGATATTTAACCAGTGAACTTGGAATAGGTGTAGACATAGTTATAATGATGTTGATTAAACAAATGTCAATAATAGAAATAGTACTATTCCAATAATGAAGTATATTGATTAGTTAAGATCAAAATTAAGTTTTTTTAGTTGTCAAAGTGATGAAATTACCACTGGTATACGACTAAATATAGACATATGGAAAGCTGATGTATAGACCGGTAGGTAAATAACCTGCTGGTTTTTTTACGCTCTTTGTCAATAGTTGAGGTGAGGATTAATAAAATCCTTGCTCTAACAATACAAAGAGCTATTTTAATGTCAATATTTAAAATTAGATGTTTTTGGGTGCACAAAATAAAACTACATGTTAGTTGCAGTTATAAATATTTAATTAAAACAATGTAAAATACGATTTCTAAATCTATGAAAATTTTGTACACCATGAACTGCACCCTTAATCTTAGACAACTAAGATTAGAGGTGCAGTTTTTATATCAAAATTAACTAGAGAAGATAAAATAAAAATTTAAAAAAGTTGTACTCATCAATGATGTTAGTATATAACTATGGACACTAAATAAGGTTTAATATATACTAATAAGTGAGGAAGGAAGTGTCCGTAAAATGAGTAAAAGAAAAACCTATACAAATGAATTTAAAACAATGATAGCTGAGCTTGTAATATCAGGACAATCAGCTAAAGAGGTATCCAACGAATATAGCCTAAGTGAAACAGCCGTACGTAATTGGTCTAAAAGCAAAGCTCCAATTAATATAGAGGGTGATACAATAAACCTTGAGGAAATCAAGAGAATAAAGAAAGAGAATGCTAGACTCAAGGAGGAAAATGATATATTAAAAAAAGCTATGGCTATATTCGCAACGAAGTAAATCCTGATACTATATTTAACATAATTAAAGCTAATTCTACTATGCACAGCATAGATACTATGTGCACAGTGCTTAATTACCCAAGAAGCACCTACTATGATAAGAAGAAAGAAAAACCCGATAACATGTGGAAATCAAAGAATAAAAAGCTACAAGAGGATATTTTAAAAATCTACAATGAAAGCAGTAAAATCTATGGTGCCCCTAAAATTCGTGAAAAGTTAAAAAATCTAGATTATGAAAATATTAGTATTAAACGAGTTCAAAGGCACATGAAAAAACTTGGAATAAGATCCATTGTAGTAAAAAAATATAGACCTCATAGAACTAATAAAAAGGTTTATGATAAAGGTGAAAACCTGTTAAATAGAGATTTTTCCACAAGTAAGATAAATGAAAAATGGGTAGCAGATATTACTTATATACACTCTTTAAAAAATGGATGGACATACTTAGCATCTATCTTAGATTTGCATACCCAAAAAATAGTAGGATATAGTTTTTCAAAGAACATGGATACATCTATAGTAATAAAGGCGTTAGATAATGCATTAGCAACTCAAAGACCTGATAAGGGTTTAATTATACACTCAGACAGAGGTTCGCAATATACATCTAAAGAATACATGAATGCAGTAGAATCAAAAGAATTTAAGTTATCCTATAGTGCAAAAGGATGCCCCTATGATAATGTTTGCATAGAAAGCTTCCATGCAATATTAAAGAAAGAATGTGTTTATCTAAATACATTCATAGATTACAACCACGCTAAGATAGTGCTATTTCAATATATTGAAGGATTCTACAATAGAAAGAGAATCCATTCAGCAATTAACTATATGACACCTGATAAGTTTGAGCAAATTTGCAGAGCAGCATAGCTTGCTTTAGATTTTGAGCCTGAGGGTATGCCAGCCACCCCAAAGGGGCTTGCTCTTGATAATTTGATAAATAAATGCTATAATTCAGCCTCCGAAGACAATATGTATAGCTTGCTTTGAGTTTTTCACCTTCGTGTAATAACTGGATAGCATTTATGTTCGGATTGTCAAGGGTGGCGGAGATTCATAAAAAAAACCTAAATTTTTGTCCAAAGTATTGACATAAATCCATTTCAATAAGAGACATAATACTGTTCCCAACAATGAAGCCATTGGATTAGTAATTAAATTTTTAGGACACTAAGTTATTGATTATAAATAGCTAGTGTCTTTTTTAGTTTGAAGTATATTGACAAAAATCATAACTTGATGTGGGTTGGGGGGCGTAGAACGCTTAAAAATCAACCGATTTTTAGGTAACAGACTATAATTGTTTATATGATAAGAACTGATCATACTACAAAAATAGTCTTCAAAATACCGAAAGGATGAACTTTCTATATGAATCTTATTATCTTTAATTTTATTGTTATCCTTATATGTCTAGCCTTAACTCCAGTGCTATATCTTAAATTTTCAAAGTTATCTAAAGAAAATTGGAAAATTCAATATCTTAGCTATCATGTTTTATCCGATATTGATAATTGCTTTACTAATTATTTTTGCAGTATCTCTAATAAGAAGAGTATTTGGAATATCAGTTATTTGTAAGGGACGTGCAATTTTTTGGGAGATGGACTTATTTATGATAGAGTATTTAGTGTTAGTAAGTGGAAGCATTTAGAAAAAATTTCGGAGGAAACTTTTATACGATTTTGTATTGAATCTGCACGTGGAGAGCTAACACATTGGCTTGCAATACTACCTTTTTGGATTTTTGGATTTATAGCTCCAGTAAGGGTAATCTGGTATATGCTAATTTATGCTATATTTATAAATTTTCCTTGTATTGTTGCATAGAGGTATAATCGCCCTCGTGTACAGAAGTTGTTAAATAAAATGAAACATAGATATAAAACAAATGATAATTCTAATTAAATTGTTATATGAAACAAGTTGTAGATTCTTAAAGAAATAATTAAAGGTGTTAAAACAGCTCTGTATGAGCTATTCTAACACCTTTTTATTGCGTATTAGAGTATGAAAAATATGTATATTTGAGATAGTATAAATCGGTAATTTTTTTAACTATATATACAGAAAAGTATAAAAATTTGATTTTAATTGTTAATTATTTTTAAATTTCTTGTAAATTCGACATTTTATAAGTATAATATTTTCTATAAATACATAGCTAGGTGTATGTATAAATGAAGGTAAGTAATATTGGATTTATAATTTTTAATATGCATAGGAGGTTTTATATGAAAAAAAGAGTTAAAAGTATTTTATATACTATTTTAATAACAACAATTATAATAAGCATTTTCTTTATTAGTGTTTATGCTGAAACATCAAAAAATAATGTTATTGGAAAGGTTTATACCTTTGATAAAGATAGCAATTATGAAATATCAGAAAATAAAGACTATGTAAGTTCAGATAAAACTGATACATATGGACACTTTTCAGTTAAAGGTAATGTTACAAATATTTCAACCAAAAATGGTATTCCATCATTTGAAGTAGTTGAAGGCAAACTAGAGTTGAGTTATACATACAGTGATACTTTGTTAAATGCAGATGATAATTCTTGGTATTTAATAGAAGATAAAACAAATAAATTTGATGGAAAGAAACTTAGTGATAAAATTATGAAAGGAATGATCTTATTACAAACTTCAAAAGATCATATAAACTGGACTGATGTTGAGTGTAAGTTTAATGTTTTTAATGACACTCCTAATCAAACAGAAAGCTTTTATTCAACAACAGATATACAAATTTTAAATGGTTGTTACTATCGTTTAATAGTTGCATATGAAACAAGAAAAAAAGTAGAACCAAGTAAATTTTTATTTTTTAAAGTAGATGAATATGAGTATAAAAAAAACGCTGAAGTATATGAATTTTACGCACGTTCTACTAATGGTGATAATGAAACAATTCCAAATGAAACATATAGTTTAGGTTTAAAAGCTAGAACAAAAGAATTTGATGGATATTTTGGTGAAACTGAAATTGTTAAAGATAAGGATAGTCATTATGGCTGGGATTTAGGTCAATTTTATGTTAGTGGTTATACTGATAAAGTAATTAATTCTGATAAAGACTTGGTGTTTCTTAAAAATGTAGGAGATAAAATAACTTTATGGTTTGCTTTAAAACAAAATATTAATAAGTTAAACGAAAATAGCAATCTATCGATTACAGCTGATAAAAAAGGTTACGATCAATATTTTGAAACACCTATGATGGATTTTGGAAAAGGAACACTTATTATTAGATATACAGATTATAATGGTAATAAAAGTGAACCGCAAATATATGTCAATTATTTAGAAGCAAATGCTAGTGCTGGGGCTGATACAAAAGTTCAAGTTTTTGAAGAAGGTGACTATGAGGTAGCACTTGATTATGAAGTCACAGATAATAAGTTAATTGATAAGGTTGGACATTATAGAATCTTTTTTAAATTTCAAGTTCGTAATGGGAATTGTATGATTTATCCTTTTGACATATTGAATGGAAATGAATTAACAAATAGTTCTATGACCGAAAATGGTTTTAAATTAGATTTAGCTAAATCACGTTATCTGAAGATAAATATAAAACGTGAAATTTTAACTGATAGCGCTGATGGTTTAGTTGAAGACACGCGTTTTAATGGTCCAGCTAAGGATGGTGAAGAGTATACTACAGAAGGTATATATACAATAACTGTAAGTCATGAGTATACAAATATATTAACTACAAAGAGAATATATGTAGGAGCAAATAAAATAATAAAGGCATATATGGCAAATGAAGGATTATCTATTGCAGAAATAAACAAAATGCTTTCTAAAGGTGCAAGTATAGATAATGATGGAATAATTACTTTGAATGCTAATATGAAACTGGCAGAACCTGAACAAAAACCTACTGTGGATACTTCAGTAGAACAACAAAACACTACTAATGGGAAAGAACACTTAAAATTTGATTTTAAATGGATCATTATAACCATGAGTATTTTAGTAATTTTTAGTGTTGCTTTAGTATTTTATAATAAAAATAAAATCAAAAAAATAATTTCTAAAGATAAAATATCTAACAAGGAGGATAATGTTAAATGAAAAGAATAATAGCTTTAATTTTAATTATTTCTTTTATTCTTTCAGGATGTAATAATATTCTGAAAAATACAAATAATAGTAGTGAACAAAATCCTTCTCAAATCATTAATGAAAGAGATGAAGTTGTTGTTGACTTTGATTCTCTTAATGATGATAATCTTTTAACTTATGTTGAAAATGAAATATATGCATACTTAGTAGATACTCTTGACCCTGAAATGTATTTTGTTGAAGAAATATCAACTAAATATGTTTCTAAAGAATATCTTGATGAAATAGAATATAATTCTAAAGAAAACATATTTTTTGGTTATTCGTTAACAGATTTGGATGCAGAGTTTCAAGGTACTAAATACATTTTTAATTTGGGTGAAAATGGACAAACAACAGTGGAAGAACTTGTAGTTATTAAAGATGATACTTATGATAAAATAATAAAAAATGTTGCTATAGGAAGTGGAGTAATTTTTATAAGTGCTACAGTTGCAATTATTACAAAAAACCCCGCTTCAGCGGTAACAGCAGGAAAAACTGTTAAAATGATATTTACAGCATCATCAATGGGGGTTAAAGCTGGAACATTATTTGCTTTGCAATCAGCTGGAATAAGTGGGACAATTGCTACTATTATGGAGGCCATTAGAACAAATGATATGAGTAAGGCTTATAAGGCTGGTCTTTTAGAAGCAAGTGAAGGGTTTAAAATTGGTGCGATATTGGGGACGGTTAAAGGAATTGTCAATGGCATAAGGATTGTTCAAAATACTCGCTACTTTCCAAATGATTCTAAACAAGCTTTAATTTATAAAGATGGTGTTGAATTCACTAAAGCGTCTAATGGAAAGTCATACCCTAGATTTGAAAAATGGGCAAAAGCAACAGCAAAATTTGATACACCAAATTTGGAAGCTGCAATGAATCGCTCAGGTCTTAGTGGAAATTATTACTGGGATGTTAAACTTGCTAATGTTCAGTGTGGATTATCAGAAACTCCTGCAGGCTATGTATGGCATCATGTTGAAGATATGAAAACTATGATACTCATCCCTCAAGACTTACATTCACTTGCTATGGGTGGAATGCGACATGATGGTGGAGCATCATTAATTAGAGCTTTTTTAGGTATTTAATAGAAAGGTGTTTATAATGAAACGAGAATATTTGATTGCATATTTAAATAAACGTAAGGTTAAAGATGAAATATATAAAGATTTTATTATAAATGAAACAAATAAAAAAGTACCTTTTAAACTTTTTCAGGTAGATGGTTTTGATTATAAGATGAGTCATTTTCTAGATGATTCAGAACAAGAAGGTTATGGATTATTAGCTACTAATGAAACGCTCAATCTTTCTGATAGCAATTATATAGCTATTGGTCTGGTTGAAGGAGATGATGTAATTTGTATGAATACATTAAACTCTGAAATTGTTCTTTGGCTTGTACAAACTGGTAATGGTGAACGTGTTAAAATTGCTGAATCATTTAAATCTTTTCTAGATAAATGTATAGCCGATTATCAATAATACTAAGTAAAACATATAATTAGGTGTCGTAATGTTGCGATACCTATTTTTATATATAAAGTTTATATTTAAATTATTACCAATTTATGTGTATCCTAATCATATAGATTAATCATATTTTATTTCAAATTTCTTTTTTTCTGTGATTGTTAATCTTTCGGCATTAGATGTTACAAATTTACTACACCTAACTATATATGTCTTTTTATTTTGTGAATTAATTTCGATGTACAGAAATAAGTAAAGAGAAGACAGTAAAGACATAGG